>Ga0194137_10000357_pt1 | contig 31262 bp, 22 predicted proteins | sample TARM_MetaG_T3_14_FD_134025 | JGI IMG/M metagenome (GOLD analysis project Ga0194137, IMG submission 134025) | Freshwater microbial communities from Pennsylvania, USA, analyzing microbe dynamics in response to fracking - TARM_MetaG_T3_14 (version 2) | ecosystem: Environmental > Aquatic >... | reverse complement strand
GCCCTGCTGCACCGTCATCACGACGGCTTCGTCTTCCATTTCCACCTCGTCCAGCGCGCCGCCGGCGCCGTGGCCCAGCAACTCCGGCTTCCAGACGTAGGAGCGGAAACGCACCCGGGTGCGCGCCCGGCCCACCGGCATGACCTGGTTCAGCGACAGACCCCAGGGGTAGAAATTCAGCATCAGGTTGGGGAAGACCCACCAGTAGTAGGCGGCGATGCGTTGGCCGTATTCCGCGGCTTGTGGCGGCAGCTCGAAGGCCGTCTCGTCGGCCCGGGCCGCGGCCAGCTGCAGATTGCTCCAGTCGTGCAGCTCGTAGCGGTACTGGCTGAGGTCCAGGGTTCGCGTCAGGCCGGGGTGGACGAAGGGGATGTGCAGGCCTTCGAGGTAGTTCTCGACATAGAGGGCCCAGTGGGCGTCGAACTCGTAGTCGCGGCTGCGGCTGGCGTCCAGTCGGAAGTCCTGCAGCGGCAGCCAGTGCAGGCGCTGCATGGCGGGGCCGAAGAAGGCGTCGAAGCTGTCCAGCGGCTCTTCCAGCGCGACAAAGCCCTGGCCGCCCCAGTCCTGCAGCGGGATTTCGGGCAGGTGGTCGCAGGGACGGGGGAAGTCCAGGGCCTGCTGGAATTCGGGCATGAAGACCATGCGGCCGTCCAGCTCGAAACGGCGCGAGTGGTAGCCGCAGCGAATCTGGGCCGCGTCCTGGCAGGGCTGGTGGATGAGGATGTTGCCGCGGTGGGTGCAGACATTGCTGAGGCAGCGCAGGGCGCCGGCGGCGTCGCGGGACAGCAGCAGGGGTTCGTCCAGGCTGCCGGGCAGCAGGGTTTCGGGTTGCAGGCTGCCGGGGGCCTGCACGCCGTGCAGGTCGCAAAGCCATTGCCAGCCGCGCGCCAGCACGCGCTCGTACTGCAGCGGCTGAGCGGCGGGGTCGAGGTAGAAGGCCTTGTCCAGGGTCTCGGCGCGGGCGACTTCGGGGTGGACCTGCCAATTCGTCGGACTCATGGGCTCATGCTCCGGCGTTCAGGCTGATGACCACGCGCAGCTCGGACTGGTTGGCCTCGAAGCCCGAGCCGTGCCTGAGCCAGGATGGGAAAAGGACGAGGTCGCCGGGCGCGAGCTTGAACTTGGCCATCTCCATGTTGAACTCGGTGGGCTGGGCGGCCTCGATGAAGCCGATCAGCGGGTTGGGGTTCTCGAAATGCAGCTTGCTGCTGGCCTCGTCGCTGGCGATGCATAGGGCGGCCGAGACGCGCGAGTCGGGGTGGGTGTGGTGCTTGAGCAGGCTGCCCGGTCGCTGGACGTTGAACCAGGAGTTGGACAGCGTGGCGCCGCCCAGGCCCAGCTCCTGGGCATAGGCGTCCATCAGCCGCGCCAGCCCCTGGGTCAGGCCTTTCAGGTTGTCGTGGGCGGCTTCCAGGGCTTCGACGAAATGGGACTGCTTGTCGAAGCTCGACTTGGCATCACCCAGCAGGGCGCCATGCCGGCCGGCGTCGATCTGCAGGCATTGCTCGAGGATGGTGGCGAGCTGCTCGGCGGTCAGCACCTCGGTGTAGCGGTGCACGAGGGTGGGGAAGAGCTTCCAGGCTTGCTTCTGCATGAGGGGCGTCGTGAGGCGGTTCGCGCCGATTCTGCGGGCGCCGTGAATCGTCCCGGCCACGTGTTTGTCCTCGTGTGCCGCCCGTAGCATCGGGGCCATGCGCGCCTTGCCTGCCCTCCTGCTTTTGGTTGCCACCGTGGCCAGCGCCGCGCCCCTGCCGCCCGCGGCCCGCGCCGAGATCGACGCGCTGATGAACCGGCTGCAGTCCTCCGGCTGCGAGTTCAACCGCAACGGCAGCTGGTATGCCGGCGCCGAGGCCAAGGCGCATCTGCTGAAGAAGCTCGACTATCTCGAAGGCAAGGACATGGTGGCCACGGCCGAGCAGTTCATCGACAAGGGCGCCTCCACCAGCAGCACCAGCGGCAAGGCCTATCTGGTGCGCTGTGCCGGCAAGGCGCCGGTGGAGAGCGGGCCCTGGCTGAAGGCGGAGCTGCTGCAACTGCGGGCGGCGCGGGCGGCGTCCAGCCCGCGCTGAAACCGGCGCGTCGCTCAGCGACGCCTGCGCGTCGCCGCCACCAGCAGCGCCACCCCCGCCAGCGCCAGGCTGCCCGGCTCCGGCAGCGTGGCGATGTTGTCCAGCGCAAAACCGCCGGTGGCCGAGAAGCTGACCGAGGTCAGCTGGGCCCAGCTGCTGTCGAAACTCAAATGACCGGCCTGGGACAGGTCGATGTCGAGCGAAGCGACCTGGGCGCCGCCGAGCATGCCGACCAGGGCCAGCATGCCGGGGCCGAAGCCCAGGTCGAAGGCCGCGACGTCGAGGGACTGCAGCCCGAACAGGCCGCCGTCGAGCCGACCCAGCGTGAAGGGCGTGGGGTCGAAGCCGCCGACCATGGCGTTGTTCAGGGGCAGGAAGCTGGCGGCCGGTCCGCTGATGACGTAGTCCGCCTCGCTGTAGGTCGCGATGCCGGTGTTGTTGTCGATCTGGACGACGCCGGGGTTGTCGAAGGTGATGAGGCCGGCGTGGGCCGCCCCTCCGCCGCAGAGCAGGGCGGCCAGGCCCAGGGTGCTGATGAAACGTTTCATGGTGGTTCTCCTGGGCTCAGCGTGTGGCGCGGCGGGCGGCGGTGGAGGCCATGGCCGGGGCGGCCGCGCCGGCACCCGGATTCGGGGTGTTGAGGTAGGGGAAGCCGGGCAGCAGCGGCACCACGGCCTGGTCGACGCCGTCGTGCAGCTCCAGCGAGGTCGCGCCCAGGGGCACGGCGGCGCGGGTGCAGGCCGGGCCGAACAGGGCGCCGCCGTTGTTCAGCCAGCACAGGCCACCCATGACGGCGGAGAGGGAGACGTCGACGACGTCGTCCTTGGGCCGGCGGCCGTTCGGGAAGCCGGCCAGGTCGGGCGGGTTGTCGCCGTCGCGCAGGGTGCCGAGGATGCCGAGGCGGTTCTGCATGGCGAAGGGCCGCGCAGGGATGGCGGTGTTCAGGCGCAGCATCTCCGAGGCCACCACATTGGCCGGCTGGTTCACGCCGGGGATGCCGGTCAGGAAGGTGGTCACCAGGTCCAGGCGCGGCAGGTTGGTGGGCGCGGCGTTCCCGATGGGCAGCACGGCCGACAGCAGGGCCGGAAGCGTCGGATTCGTCACATAGGTGGCGAATTGCCCGTCGCCCGAGGGCAGGGAGGCGTTGAACTTGTCCTTGTCGGGCAGGCCGATGACGACCTCGTTGACCAGCGGGTTGCCCAGTCGCGAGACCTGCACCCAGGCACCGCCGGTCCTCACGGCCTGGTCGTAGCCGCTGGGCGGCGCGGCATTGGCGATCTGACTCTGGCGCACGCTGGCCGTGGTCCAGCCGCCGATGACGGTCTCGTTGCCCTGGGTGAGGCAGCTCTTGTGCACCTCCAGCGCCAGCGAGGTGACGTTCTTGTCCTGGATGGAATTGGCCGCTGCCGCGTTGATCTGGCTGCGGTCGGTGATGACGCTGACATCCGCATTCACCAGGTCGAAGATGGGGCCGAGGTTGACCGCGAAGGCCTCCTGGCGCTGGCCGACGAAGACCTTGGCCGGGAAGGCGCAGCCGGGCAGGCTGACGCTGTAGATGTGCTGGGCCGCGTAGGCCGGGTAGTCGGCGACGGTTTTCGTGCCGATGTTGTCGACCGGCTTGTCGAACCAGATGCCGCCCGCGGGATTGTTGATGGGGGTGGCCGCGCCCGTGCGGCGATCGCCGCGGATCAGCGTCAGCGCGAACTTCTCGTTGACATTGAGGGACGCGGCATTGGGCGCGCTGACGGTGCCCGCCTGGGTCAGCGGAATGGGAACGACCTGGTTGCCGATGGGCAGGGTGATGCCCTTGAAGCTGTTCATGAACTTGAACTGGAAGGTCAGGTCTTCCCGGCCGTCGCCGTTGTTGTCGATGTGGATCTCGTAGATCGCGTTCGGGTCCAGCTTGAAGTAGTTGGGGCCGCCATAGGCATCCTGCAGCGGCAGGTAGTTGGCGATCATGGTCACGTAGCCGGCGCGTCCGCCCGTGCCATTGGCGGCCACGCCTTCGTAGCTGTTGAACATATAGAAGTCGGTGCCGTCGACGCGCGGCATGCCGGCGATGGATGGCGCCTCGCGGTGGCTGGAGGCCTGGGCCGGCAGCGCGGCCAGGCCGGCGAGGACGCCGGCGGTGATGAGCGCGAGGGTGGGCGCGCGGGTGGGCAGTTTCATGGCAGCTCCTGTTGGACGGGTCGTGGGTGGAACCGCAAACAGATGGAAACAACCAGCGCTGCGGCTCATCTCATACGCAGCGCGCGCGGCCTGGATGCAATGCAAGCTAGGGGGGCGGGTCGGCTATCGTCTTCGGCATGCCGATGCGCATCACCCTCCGCCACTTCGAGCTGGCCCTGGCCGCTCTGCTCACCGCCGTCCTCGTGCTGGACTTCGCCTTCCCGCTGCCCGAGCCTGCCGCGGAGTCACCCACGCTGACGGTGCTGGCCGCCGACGGCACGCCGCTGCGCGCCTGGCCGGGCGACGACGGCGCGCAGCGCCACCCCACGACGCCCGAGGCGGTGTCGGCCAACTACCTGCAGGCGCTGCTGCACTACGAGGACCGCTGGTTTCGCTGGCATCCGGGCGTCAACCCGGTGGCGTTGGTGCGCGCGGCCTGGCAATGGGCGCGGCATGGGCGCATCGTGTCGGGCGGGTCGACGCTGACCATGCAGGTGGCCCGCCTCGTCGACGACAAGGCCGCCGGCCGCAGCGTGCCGGCCAAGCTGCGCCAGATCGTCCGCGCCCTGCAGCTGGAGCTGCATTGCAGCAAGCACGAGATCCTGTCGCTGTATCTCAACCTCGCGCCCATGGGCGGGCCGCTGGAGGGCGTGGAGACGGCCAGCCGCGCCTACCTCGGCAAGGGGGCGGCCGATCTGTCCAAGGCCGAGGCGGCGCTGCTCGTCGCGCTGCCGCAATCACCCACGCGGCTGCGGCCCGACCGTGCCGTGGCGGCCGCGCAGACAGCCCGCGACAAGGTGCTGACGCGCATGCAGACCCTGGGCGTGTGGAGCGCCGCCGACGTGGCCGACGCCAAGCTGGAGCGCGTCTTCGCGCCGCCGCTGCGCGCCCGCTGGCTGGCACCGCTGGCGGCCGAGCGGCTGCGCCAGGAGGCCAGGCACCGCGGCACCGCACCGGCCGTCATCCAGTCCACGCTGGACGCCGGCCTGCAGGCGCGGCTGGAGCAGCTGCTGACCGACCGCCTCAACAGCCTACCCGATGCGGTGTCGCTGGCGACCCTGGTGGTGGACAACCGCACGCTGGAAGTGCGCGGCTATGTGGGCTCGGCTGACTTCAACGACGCCCGCCGCGGCGCCCATGTGGACATGGTGAGGGCCAAGCGCTCGCCGGGTTCGACGCTCAAGCCCTTTCTGTACGGCATGGCCCTGGACGAGGGGCTGATCCATTCAGAAAGCCTGCTCATCGATGCGCCGCAGAACTTCGGCGGCTATGCGCCGGGCAACTTCCAGGCCGATTTTTCCGGACCGGTCAGCGTCAGCGAAGCCCTGCAGCGCTCGCTCAATGTGCCGGCCGTGGACCTGCTGGACCGCATCGGCCCTGAGCGCTTTGCCGGCCGCTTGCGCAATGCCGGCCTCAAGCTGCGCATGCCGGCCAATGCCGCGCCCAACTTGAGCCTCATCCTCGGCGGCGGCAGCACGACGCTGGAGGAACTGGTGGGCGCCTACACGGCCCTGGCCCGCGAAGGCATTGCGGCGCGCCCGCGCTTGACGCCGGATGAACCGCTGCGCGAGGCGCGGCTGATGAGCGAGGGTGCCGCCTTCATCGTGCGCGAGATCCTGGAAAACGGCGGCCGGCCGGGCAACCCGTTTCGTGAAAGCGCCCAGCGCGTAGCCTGGAAGACCGGCACCAGCTTTGGCTTTCGCGATGCCTGGGCCCTGGGCGTGACCGACCGCTACACCTTCGGCGTCTGGATAGGCCGGCCCGACGGCACGCCCAACCCCGGCCACTTCGGCGCCAACTCGGCGGCACCGCTGTTGCGCGACCTGGCCGCCGCGCTGGGCCCGTCGGAGGCCCGCCAGCAGCTCGCGCCGCGGCGCCGGCCCGCCAGCGTGGTGGCCGTGCCCATCTGCTGGCCCCTGGGCACGGCCGAGTCGGCCACCGAGCCGGCGCTATGCCTGCAGCGCCGCACGGCCTGGACGCTGGATGGCGCCGTGCCGCCCACCCTGCCCGACCGGCTGCGCCCGGGGCCGCTGGCCGAACCGGTCTGGGTGGCGGCGGGCCAGCGCGTGCTGCCCAGCTGCGCACCGACGGCCGAGCGCTTCGAGGCCGTGCGCTGGCCGGCCCTGCTCGGGCCCTTCCTGGACGCCGAGCAGCGCCATCCGCTGGAGCGCCTGCCCTGGCGCGCCGACTGCGGCGGCAACCAGCCGGTGGCCAACCGGCTGCGCGTCGTCGGGCTGGAGCCGGGCACCGTGCTGCGCCCCATCCCCGGGCAGCGGGACGTCGTGCTCAAGCTGCAGGCCATTGGCGCCCAGCAGGGCACGACCTGGCTGCTGGACGGCCAATGGATGGCCGACAGCGCCAAGGCGGCCACCGCGCAGACCCTGCGCATCGACCGCGCCGGCCCGCACCGCCTCACGGTGATGGACGGGCTGGGGCGTTGGGCGCGGGTGGAGTTCCAGCTTGCGGCACCATAGCGGCATGGACACCCTGCAAGCCCTGGAACAGCGCATCACCGACCTCGAGATCAAGGCCAGCTTCGCCGAAGACACGGTGGAGCAGCTCAACGCTGTCGTGGTGCGCCAGCAGGAGCAGATCGACCGGCTGGTGCGCGAGCTCCTCGAGCTGCGCAACCAGGCCGCCGCGGCGTCGGAGCCAGGAGGTTTTCGCAGCCTCAGGGACGAGCTGCCCCCACATTACTGAGGCAACACACGTCCCACGGCGGCCGAGGTCTCTTGGGAGACCCGTCGTGCCGGCTTGGTGGCATCGGTGTGTAGGTGGCGTGCCTGTCGCAGGCCTCAGGTCGTGTCGCGGCGCCGCAAACGTCGAACCACAGTGGGTACGAGGGCCATGGCGGGCAGTTCAACCCATCGATGGGCGATCCAGCACAGGGTGACCAGCGGCGGGATGAGCGCCATGACCAATGCCCAATGGGCCTCTGGTGAAAGGGATGTGCCGGAAAAACGGAATCCGAGCGCACTGAACAGCAGCAGGCCGTGAAGCAGGTAGATGCCGTAAGCCATGTCACCCAGCATTCTGGACACCCGAAGAAGCAGGACACCGAACAGGCTGGCGCCATTGGCAATCGCCCAGAACACGACGCCCAGGATGGCCACTTGCACATAGCCTGTTCCGTCGGCAAAGAACGTGACCAATGCAATGAGCAGCACCACGACCAGCAGGTCGGGCCATCGCTGGGATGGCTGAATCTTGCAGCCGAACCGATGGATCAGCATCGCCGAGCCCATGCCGCAGCCGAATGCGAACAGATGGATGCCGCGTGGCTCCCACTGCCAGAAATAGAACGCCGCGATGGCGCTGACTCCCAAAGCCCAGGCTGGCGGTCGCCGGCCGGCAAGCAGGGCGGCCAATGGCAGGCAGCCGTAGAAAAACCATTCGTAGTGCAGAGACCATACGACGCCAGCCAGCACCTGATCGGGCCACTTCGCGCCGTTCAATGCCGGGGCATAGGTCATGGTGAACAGCATCCAGTGCCCAACAGATTTCACGAAAGTCCACAGCGACTGATACAGGGTGAAGCCCGTGGAAACGAAGATCCACAGCACCATCCCGGCGATGGCACACCAGTACAGCGGTGTCAGGCGCAAGACCCGGGAAACGAGCAGCTGCAGCCAGTCAGGCCCTGATGGCCCCGAGCTCAAGATCCGGTGAAAGAACAAGAAACCGGTGATCATGAAAAACAAGATCACGCTGGATTGCCCAAGGTGCGTGTACAGGTTCGACGGAGGCTGCGCCCAGCCGCCACCCTGGCCCACGAAGTACCAGATGCAGGCGTGGTGAACGAACACCATCAGCGCGAGGTAACCCCGCAGTCCATCGATGGTGGCGAAGCGCTCGTTCAGAGGCTTCGGCGACGTCAAGCGTGACAGGAACTTCGTCCATGCCAGTGCACACAGCAGTGCAATGACGAGGTAGGCGGGAGCGGTGGCGGAACTGAACATGTCGGCCAGCACGGATGGATCGGTCGCGGCGAACGCATTCAACCACGCGTACCGCACCCACCACCGCGCCGCAGGCGACGCTCTCGTCAGGCTTCCCCGTCCCAGTAGTCCAGCCCCGTGTCCAGCCTCTGCAGATAGCGCAAGCCGTGGGCGAAGGCGCCGATCTTTCCGGAGTCGGGGTAGACGCAGATCTCCGGCTCCTTTTGCGTGCTGATGCTGATGTAGTGCAGCGGCGCGTCCGAGGTGTTGATGATGTGGTGGGGGTAGTCGGGCCCCGCCGGGATGTTGATGGTGTCGCCGGCGCGGATGGGCACCCTCTCCCCGGCCACGCGCAGCGTGCCCTCGCCCTGCAGGATGATGAACATCTCCTCCTCGGCGTAGTGGAAGTGGTAGGGGCAGCCGATCTGGCCCGGGGCCAGGATGTCGAAGCTGGCGCCGAGCTGCTGGGCCGCCGTGCCCTTGGACAGCGACGTGGTCTCGGTGTCGTAGCGCGGCGCGCGCACGAAGCGCTCGCGCGGGGCTTCCTTGAAATTGCGGATCAGCTTGTCGCGCAGTTCGTCGGCAGTGGGCATGGCAGGCTCATGGCTGGCTGGGAAGGCGAGCATCTTCCCTCCCAGCCTGCACGGGCCTGTCAGCAACATGGGCCGGCACTGCGGATCAGCGCTTGGCCAACAGCGCCAGCACGGCCGCGCTGCTGATCTTGATCCCGTTCTTGATGCTGGGCTCGGCCACGGGCGCGAACTGCGGCGAGTGGTTAGAAGGCAGCGGCACGGCGCCGGGCTTGGCGGCGGCCTCCACGCGGTCCGGCGGGTAGACGCCAAAGTGCATCAGCAGCGAAGGAATGCCCTGCAGCGCGTACACGGAAAAGTCCTCGCTGGCCGTGGCCGGCTTGGCCAGCAGCACCTTGTCGGCGCCCAGGGTGCTGCGGATGGCCGCGTCGACGCGGCGGATGACGGCCTCGTCGTTCATCACAGCGCCGACGCCGGGTGTGATCGTGACCTCAGGCTCGGGTGCGCCGGCCGCCGCCGCCACATGCTGGGCCGTGCGGCGCAGGCCAGCCAGCAGCACGTCGCGCACCTCCGGCAGGTAGGAGCGGATGGTGCCGCGCAGGACCGCCTGGTCCGGAATGATGTTGCCCACCGTGCCGGCCTGGAAGGCGCCCACTGTGATGACGCCGAACTCGCGCGGGTCCTTCTCGCGGCTGATGACGGCCTGCACGTCGGTCACGAAGCGTGCCGCCATCGCGATCGGGTCAATGGTGGCGTGCGGCGCCGAGCCGTGGCCGCCACGGCCCTTGAAGATGATCTCGAAGGTGTCGTTGGCTGACATGGCCGGCCCGGCGCGGAACTGCACCGTGCCGTAGGCGGTGCTCGTCGTGTGGATGGCAACGGCCACGTCGGGCTTGGGAAAGCGGGTGAAGAGGCCGTCCTCCACCATGGCCCGTGCACCCGCGACGATCTCCTCGGCCGGCTGGGCGATGAACATCAGGCGGCCCTGCCAGCGGTCCTTCAGGGCAACCAGCGTCCGCGCGGTGCCCACCCATGCGGTCATGTGCACGTCGTGGCCGCAGCTGTGTGTGACGAAGCTTTCGCGTCCGTTGGACAGGGTCTTGGCGCGGCTGGCATAGGGCAGGCCGGTCTTTTCTTCCATCGGCAGTGCGTCCAACTCGGTGCGAACCATCACGGTAGGCCCGGCGCCGTTCTCGTAGATGGCCACGAGGCCGGTCTTGCCTACGCCCTCGGTCACCGTGAAGCCCAGGGCGCGCATCTCGGCGGCGAGCCTGGCCGCGGTGCGCGTCTCCTCGAAGGCGATCTCGGGGTGGCTGTGGATGTCCTGGTAGAGAGCTTCGAGGGCCGGATAGGCGCGGTCGACCTGGCCGGCGACGGCGGTATTGAGCGCGGGGGTCTGGGCGCTGGCGTGAGTGACGAGGGCGGCCAGCAACGGGCCGACGAGACGGTGGTGCAGCATGTCGATCTCCCTGTGATGACCACGAGCGAGGGGGCCCGTGGGTTGTTGGCGACAATCTCGGCCTCAGCCATGCAGTCGCCCATCCATCATTCCTCCGTATCCGACACACCACAAGCGGTGCTGTCCCAAGTCTTCGGCTACACAGCCTTCCGCGGCCAACAAGGCGACATCGTCGAGCATGTGGCCGACGGCGGCGATGCCCTGGTGCTGATGCCGACCGGCGGCGGCAAGAGCCTGTGCTACCAGGTGCCGGCCATCCTGCGCCACAACCGTCAGCAGGGTGTGGCCGTCGTCGTCAGCCCGCTGATCGCGCTGATGCACGACCAGGTCGGCGCGCTGGAGGAGGCCGGCGTGCATGCCGCCTTCCTGAACTCCAGCCTGACCGGCGAGGAGGCCAGCCGCATCGAGCGCGAGATGATGAGCGGCCGGCTGACGATGCTGTATGCCGCGCCGGAGCGGCTCACCACCCCGCGCTTCCTGGCCCAGCTCGCCAGCCTGCACGAGCGCGGCCTGCTGTCGATGTTCGCCATCGACGAGGCCCATTGCGTCAGCCAGTGGGGGCATGACTTCCGCTCCGAATATCTGCAGCTCAGCCTGCTGCACGAACGCTTCCCCGACATCCCACGCATCGCGCTGACGGCCACCGCCGACGAGCTGACGCGGCGCGACATCATCCAGAGGCTGCAGCTGCAGGACGCCCGCGTCTTCATCAGCAGCTTCGACCGGCCCAATATCCGCTACCTCATCGCAGAGAAGAGCGCCTCGCCGCGCGAGCAGCTGCTGCGCTTCATCAACGACGAGCACGAGGGCGAGGCCGGCATCGTCTACTGCCAAAGCCGCAAGAAGGTCGACGAGACCGCCGTGTGGCTGGAAAGCGAGGGCATCAAGGCCCTGCCCTATCACGCCGGGCTGGACGCCGAGGTGCGCCGCCGCCACCAGGACCGTTTTTTGCGCGAAGACGGACTGGTCATGGTGGCCACCATCGCCTTCGGCATGGGCATCGACAAGCCCGATGTGCGCTTCGTCGCCCACCTGGACCTGCCCAAGAACATCGAGGCCTACTACCAGGAGACCGGCCGTGCCGGCCGCGACGGTGCGCCGGCCGAGGCCTGGATGACCTATGGCCTGGCCGACGTCGTCAACCAGCGCCGCATGATCGACGAAAGCCCGGCGGAAGAGAGCTTCAAGCAGGGCCAGCGCGGCAAGCTGGATGCGCTGCTGGCCCTGGCCGAGGCGACGGATTGCCGTCGGGTGCGGCTGCTGCAATATTTCGGCGAAGCGTCCAAGCCCTGCGGCAACTGCGACAACTGCCTGAACCCGCCGGCCACCTGGGACGGGACCGAGGCGGCGCGCAAATTGCTCTCCTGCATCTATCGCTTCCAGCAGCGCGGCGAGCGCTTCGGCGCCGGCCATCTCATCGACGTGCTGCGCGGCAAGGCGACCGACAAGACGCGCCAGTACCACCATGAGTCGCTGTCGACCTGGGGCTGCGGGGCCGATTTGTCCGAGCAGCAGTGGCGGGCCGTGCTGCGCCAGCTGATCGCCCTGGGCCATGTGGCCGCCGAGGGCGAGTTCAACACCCTGGCCCTGCAGGACAGCGCCCGGGCGGTGCTCAAGGGTGAGGTGGAGATCCAGCTGCGCGAGGCCGAGGAGAAGAAGGCCAGGGCGCGTTCAAAGGCTTCTCGCGGTGGCGTCAGGCCCAAGAGCGATCCGGCGCTGGGCCTGGATGCCGAGGGTCAGGAGCGCTTCGAGGCGCTGAAGGCCTGGCGCTCCGAGGTGGCCAAGGAACATGGCCTGCCGGCCTATGTGATCTTCCAGAACACGACGCTGGCCGAGATGGCGCGCGCCGTGCCGGGCGATCTCGCCGAACTGGGCGAGATCAGTGGGGTCGGGGCGAAGAAGCTCGAGGCCTATGGCCGCGAGATCCTTCGCGTGCTCGGTCGTTAGCGGACCGCCGGTGTCAGGTCGGCGCTGGCCATCTGGGTGTTGTCCACCGTGCGGCGGCCCTCGATGACCACGCGGGGCAGCTGCTCGATGGTGGCCACGGTGTCGGGCGTGTGCACGCCGCTGATGACGACGCGCTCCAGCTTCACGACTTCGGGCACTTCGGCGGGGGTGGTGATGGTCATCCAGGTGGCGCCGGTCAGGGCGATCAAGGCGACGAGGACGGCGGCGCTGGCGGCTTGCAGGCGGTTGCGGGCGCTGGTGGTGCTGATGCGGTTCATGGCGTACTTCTTTCTCTCTGGTGTGCCGCCAGTGTGTTCCCGCGAGGGCCTCCGATCTAAGGGTTTGCGATAGGTTGCTGCTTTTCGCGGATGAAATGCAGCCGGCGCGGATGAGGCTTCTCGTCAAAGCTGAGGGCGCACCCTGACCCCGCCGTCATGCGGTGCCCGGATACTTCCCGCCAAACCCAGGGGAGAAAAGTCATGGCACGTGGCAACGACGTCCAACTCGGCGGCATCACCGACCTCAACCTGCTGGCCGACGTCAAGCGCGGCTTTGTCGACGCGCTCGAGGTGGTCACCTACGTCGACCGCCTGCGCAAGGTGTTGAAGACGCTCAACGGCCTGCGCCTGGGCTCGCGCGAGTCCAGCTCGCCGGCCTCGCCCTATACCGACATCGTCGCGCGCTGGCGCATCGTCCATTCCTTCCGCTGGAGCATCGTCGACGGCAAGGACGGCGCGCCCGACCGGCTGCTGCTGTCGGTCAACTTCGACGGCGGCTGGGAGCCGTATATGCGGGTCATCTGGGACCAGCTCGGCTCCACGCTGGACCTGATGCTCTGCCACACCGAGGGCTACACCCTGTCGCGCGAGTGCAGCTTCGAGGCCTATGCGCGCTGGGTGCGTGAGCACGAGGTGTCGGCCGACTTCCTCTTCATCGAATCCGGGCGCAGCGTCAGCGACGCCGAATATCTGGCCCGCCTGGAGGCGGCCCAACGCGGCCGCGCCAGCGAGCTGGCCTTCGACCGCCTGCGCGCGCCGGCGTCCGGCGCGACCCAGGACCTGCCCGACAACGACAAGGACCGTTTCGCGATGGCGACGCGTGGCCTGCTGCCGCTGGCCGGCCTCTACACCCTGCAGCGCTATTTCGGCGCCGAGGCGCCCGACCGCGACTGCCTGCTGCGCGCCACGCAGGATGTGCTGTTCGAGCTGCGCGAGCTGGGCACCGCCAAGCAATTCCCCATGGATGGCGGCGAGACGGCCGGCGGCCAGCTGCGCGAGCGCCATCACGAGATGCTGGCCTGGTTCGAGCAGTCCCTGGATGAACCGAGGGGGACGGCCCGCGAGCTGCCGCTCAAGCCCGGCGATCTGCAGTGCTGCCTGCTGACCAAGCCGCCCGGCAACCGCGGCGGTCTGGTGTTCCTGCGCGTGGCCCAGCCAGCGCAGGCCGTGGCCTGGCTGAGCACCGCGCCCGTGCAGCGCGACGACCAGGACGGCGCCCAACTCACGGTCTGGCGCCAGATCGCGCTGACCCTGTCCGGCCTCAGGGCCCTGGGCGTGCCGGCGGCGCGGCTGGACCGCTTCCCCCAGGCCTTCAAGGAGGGCATGGCCGCCCGCGCCGGCCTGCTGGGCGATGTGCGCCACAACCACCCTTCGCACTGGGTGCTGGCGCCCCATGTCAACGGCATCGACCGCATCGATCCGGCGAATGCCCACGTGCTGGTGCAGCTGCGCTTCGCGGCGGCCGAGCCGGGCGATGCGTTCACGGCCGCCGACGGCCAGCGCCTGCGCGAGCTGGCCCAGGAGCTGACCGTCAACACCGGCCTGGCGCTGATGGCCATCGAGCCCATGCGCAGCAATGCCGCGGACAAGGAGCATTTCGGCTTCAAGGACGGCATCAGCCAGCCGGTGCCGGCGCGAGACGACGCGCCGCCCACGGGGCGTGACTGGGACGACAAGGTCAAGTACGGCGAGGTGCTGCAGGGCTTCCCGACCGAGCGCGACAAGGGCTATGCCGTGCCCGAGCAGCCCGACGCGCTGCTGGACCGCGGCAGCTTCCTGGTGGTGCGCAAGCTGCGCCAGTACACCGGCCGCTTCAGCAAGCGCACGTACGACGAAGCCAGGAAGATCGGTCTGGACCATGAGCTGGTGCGGGCCAAGCTGATGGGCCGCTGGCAGGACGGCCGCGCGCTGGCTGCGCCCGAGACTGCCGGCAACGACTTCAACTTCGCCAAGGACAAGGACGGCTCGGCCTGCCCCTTCCATGCCCATATCCGCCGCACCAACCCGCGCGACCTCGGCGGCACCGCCTTCTCCAGGAGCCGCATGCCGCGCATCCTGCGCCGTGGCATGAGCTATGGCGCGCCCGTGCACCCCGACGCGCCGGACGACCAAGACCGTGGCCTCGTTTTCATGGCCTACAACGCCCACCTCGCCGAGCAGTTCGAGGTGGTGCAGCGCTGGGTGGCCGGCGGCAATGCCAGCGGCGGCTACTCGGGCCAGAGCGACCCGCTGCTCGGTGTCGTCGACGGCAGCGCCGGCCCGCGGCTCTTCCCCTTCGAGCACGCCGGCAAGGCCTATGAGATCGACCTGGGCCCCGAGCCCTTCGTCACGCTGCAGTGGGGTGCCTATTTCTTCCTGCCCTCCATCGCCGCGTTGAAGGGCCTGCCCGGCCTGGTCGAGCTGCCGCTGCCACTGCCGGCCCCGACGCCGGTGCCCGAGCGCGTGCCCGACCTGCACGACAAGGCCGCGATGCAGCTCTGGCTGGAAGACACCACCAGCCGCGACAGCGCCTGGGCCTGGGTGCGCGCCCAGCCCGGCGGCGTGGTCGACACGGCCTACGGCGTGCTCGTGGGCGCACCCGAACGCGTCTGCGAGGTGCTGAGGAACGCCCCCGACCGCTACTCCGTCAGCGGCTACGGCGAGCGCATGCACGACTCCATCGGCGTGGGCTATCTGGGCCTGGACGAGGACACCGGCCACCGCGAGCAGGCCCCCCTCATCAACGCCGCCATCGAGGCCTACAGCGAGGAGTACTGCTACATGGCGGCCTATCAGGTCGCCAAGGGCGGCCTGCAGAAGCTCAAGGACGAGGCGCGCACGCTGCTGGACGCCTTCCCGGCGGCGCAGAAACCCAAAGACCTGCCCACCGACACGCCGCTGGACTTCGAGCGCCTCAGCGAGGGCGTGCTGGCCAAGCTCTGCCAGCTCTGGTTCGGCCAGCCCGATGGCCGCCACATCTGGGGTACGGAGCTCATTGCCAAGGCGCCGGTGACAGGCGTGGCCCCCCGCTGCCCGCGCGACCTCTTCAAGGTCTCGCGCCATGTCTTTGGCCCCTACCCGACCGAGGCCGTCCAGGCCGAGGGCCGCGCCGCCGGCAAGCGGTTCACGGCGGCCGTCGAGGCTTGGCTGGCCGAGCCTGGCGTCAAGCTACCGCCGCTGGCCAAGGCGATCATCGACGCTGCCAAGGACGTGCCCGACGCCACGCCCGACCTGCCGGCCCGCACGCTCGCCGGCATCATGCTGGGCTTCCCGCCCACCACGCATGCCAACCTGATCACTGTGCTGGCTGCCTGGGTGCAGACGCGCAAGCTCTGGGAGCTGCAACCGCAGTGGAACGCGGTACCGCCGCAGACGCAGAGCGCGCCGCCGCCCTACGCCGAGGCCGTTGCCTGCCTGCGTCCGACGCTGGTCGCGACGCTGAACCAGCGCCCCACACCCTTCCAGGTCTGGCGCAGGGCCCGCATCGCGCATCGCCTCGGCCAAGTGGATATCGAGCCGGGCCGCGTCGTCGTCGTCGGCCTGGGCTCGGCCACCCAGCAGGACCCGCTGCGTCATCACGTCGCCTTCGGCGGCGACCGCGCCGACCCCCAGGGCCCGCCGCTGCACGCCTGCCCGGGCTATGGCATGGGTATGGGCGTCATGCTGGGCGTCATCGCGGCCGTGCTGGACGCGGGGGTGCTGCGGTTCACGGGGGCGCAGACGGTGGTGGCGCTGGGGGTGGAGTGACTGAGGCCCACGCTTCCACCCGCGTCTTAGAACAACGCATTCGCAATCGGCTGATGGAGTGGCTGGAGGCGGCCAGCGCCTACGTGCGTAACCCGATCAGCGGTGGGTTGAACGAATTGCTGAATCAATGGGAGGACTGGAGCGGCGCCGCACCAACGCTTGGCAGCTTCCCCCCGCCGGTCTACACACAAAATGAGGCCGAACTTCTGGTCGAGGTTGCGCTTAATTGGGAGGCGTTCTGCAACGCAACATCGCAGGACATCTCGAAGGAGCATGAAGCGCTTCAGCTGCCGGAGTGGCGGGCCTTGATACAGGCGTCGCGTAGGGCCCTCGATGCCATGCAACATCGAGGGCGTTTGTCCGAGACATCTGAGGACGACTGACCGGACGGCTCAACGCATGGTGGATGCTCCAGCACGTCGCATCCCGCGACGGCGAGGCGCCGCTGGCGAGCCAGGTGATGCCATAGGTCGCGAAGTCGGCCAGGCTGCATGCGCTGCTGCGCTTCATGAAGCCGGCGACCCGGCAGGTTCACTCAAAGCTGCAGCGCCCGCTCCAGAAACCCCGTCATGCCCAACCGCTCAAACTCCCGCCCCGCGCGGTCGCGGGCGGCCTGCCAGCTGTCGTCCAGCCGCAGCTCGGCTTCAAGCAGGGCCGTGACGGCGGCCTCGTGCAGGGAGTTGCGCTGCTCGCCGGCCCCGCGGGCCAGGCCCAGGTAGCGCTTGGCGCGCTCGGTATCGCCCATGCGTGCGGCCAGCCGTGCCGCGGCGCGGTAGGCCATGGCGCCGCCTATCCAGTCGTGCTGGCGGCCGCGCCTGAGGGCCAGGGCGACATGGTGGCGGGCCGCGCCGGCGTCGCCCTGCGTGGCCAGGATGTCGGCCAGCCAGCCATGCTGGAAGCTGCTGTACAGGCCGCCGCCGCGCGGGGCCAGCCAGGCGGTGGCGTCGAGGATGTGCTGGCGGGCGGTGATGTCGGCGTCCTGCATCCAGGCGCCATAGGCACCGGCCGCATGGCCCATGGCGCAGGTGAACATGCTGCGCACCTGGGCGCCGACGCGGTGGGCAACAAGGGCGGCCTCGCGGGCCTCGGCCCAGCGGCCCTGCCACAGCAGCACGGCCGCGCGCCAGCCCTGGATGCTGGCCTCGACGGCGTGGCCGCTGCCGTCGAAGGGCGCCAGGGCCTCGGCAAAGATCTCGTGGGCCTGGTCGAATTGACCCTGGTCGCCGAGCACATAGGCCCGGCAGCACAGCGAGAAGGACAGGCCGATCTGGTTGACGGCGCTCTTGCTGGCGCGGGCGCGCTGGCGGGCGATGGCCAGGTCCAGCATGGGCAGGGCGTTGGCGTAGTCGGCCGCGGCGGCCTGCAGCTGGCCGACGGTGCCGGGCAGCTGGGCCAGCAGGGCGTTGTCGCCGCAGTCCTGGGCCATCTCGACGGCGGTGCGGGCGTGCTTGAGGCTGTCGCGTGTCTCGCCCAGGGCGTAGCCGACATAGGACAGCCAGTATTCGGTGCGCGCGATCAGGCCGGGATCGCCATCGGCCTTGGCCAACTCGGCGGCGTGGCGCAGCACGCGCAGGTCGTCCTGCGAAGCGTCGAAGACGCAGGCCATGCCCAGGCGCTGGGCGATGCCCACCCAGCGCCGACGGCGCTCGGCGTCGTCAGGCAGGAATTCGAGGGCGGCCAGGGCGGCGCGGAACTGCTTCTTGGCGCGGTCCAGGGCCGAGGCGGCCAGGGCCTGGTCGCCGGCGGCCTCGGCGTGGTGGGCGGCCGAGGGCCAGTCGTTGGCGGCGGCGTCGTGATAGGCCAGCTGCTCGTGCAGCTCATGGCCCCCATGCGCGGCCAGCTCTGCGCTGATGCGGCGGTGCAGGGCCTGGCGCTCGTGCAGGCCGGTGGCCTCGTAGACGACGTCGCGGGTGATGCCGTGCTTGAAGCGCAGATGGCCGGGGCGCTGGTCCGGAAAGATGAAGTCCTGGGCCGCCAGGGCCTTTACGGCGGGGTGCTGCTCGCCGCAGCCTGCCAGGGCCTCGAGCAGCCAGACCGGGATGACATTGCCGATGACGGCGGCCAGCCGCACCAGCTGGGCCTGCTCGGGCGGCAGGCGGCCGACGCGGGATTCGACCAGGGCGGCCAGCCAGGCCGAGCTGCTCTGGCCGGCAGCCATCGTCCCTTGGCCCTCGCCGGCGTCAGCCGCGGCATGGCAGAGCTCCTCGATGAAGAGGGGGTTGCCGCCGGCGTGGCGCTGCACCTCGGCGGCGATGAAGGGATCGATCTGCGGCAGCAGCTGCTGCACGGCGCGGGCGGCCTCGGTCTCGGTTAGCGGCGGCAGTTCGATGAGGTCGGCATCGCCGTCGTTGGCGCTGGGCAAGGCCGCCGTGCCGGGCAAGGGCCGGCTGGCCGTCAGCAGCATCAACGGCAGGCCCTCACGCTCGGCGCCCGCGCGCAGCCGGTGCAGCAGGCGCAGCGAGGCGTCGTCGGCCCATTGCAGGTCATCGATGAAAACGAGCTGGGGCATGCGCCGCGCCAGCGCCAGCAGCAGGGTCAGCAGCGCGTCGGCGCGCTGGCCGGCCTGGCTGTGCTGGGCGGCGAAGAGCTCGGGCGGCGCGTCGTGCAGGCCGTCCAGCGCGCGCAGCATCTGCAGGAAGGGCTGCAGGGGCTCGGCGCTGAGATAGCTCTCGCAGTAGCCGCGGTGGATCTGGCAGGCCTGGTCGGCGGCGCGGCGCAGGAATTCCTCGGTGAGCCGGGTCTTGCCCACGCCGGCACCGGCGCGTATGCCCAGCCACAGCGTGTGTCCTTGCAGCGTGCGGGTGAGGGCGGCGTCCAGCGCGGCCAGCTCGGCGCCGCGGCCGACAAAGGGCGCCAGGCCGCGGCGCATGCTGGCCTCGAAGCGCCGGCTCACAGGCGCGCGGCCGAAGACGCGGTAGACAGCCAGCGGCGTCGCGCGGCCGCGCAGCCGCAGCGAGAAGCGCGGGCCGGTGTCGAAGAACTGGCTCTGCAGGCCCAGGCTTTCCTCGCTGGCGATGATCTCGTCGCGCTTGGCGGACTCGGACAGGCGGGCCGCGATGTTGGGGGCGTTGCCGAGCAGCTCGAAGCGGCCGCGCATCTGGTCGCCCTCGTTGACGAGAACGATGCCGGCATGGATGCCGCTGTGCAGGGACAGGCCGGCGAAGTCGGCCGGGCGGGGGCCGGGCGGCTGCAGCTCACGCACGGCGGTGTGCAGCTCCAGCGCGGCCTCGGTGGCGCGGCGACCGTCGTCCTCGCGCACGTCGGGGTGGCCGAAGACGGCCAGCATGCCGTCGCCCTGGATGCGGGCGATGACGCCGCCGTGGTGGGGCACGATGCGCTCGTACAGGTTGCGCAGGTCGGCCAGCATGGCCGCGTAGTGCTCGGCCTCCATCCACTCGGCCATGGCGGTGGAGCCGCTGAGGTCGACGAAAAGCAGGGTCAGCAACCGGCGCTGGCCGACGGGGGCGGGTGGTGCAGCGAAGGGAGCGGAGGACTCGGTCACGGCTCCGGTCATCCTAGCGCTTGCGTCCCTTGGGTGTGCGCATGAACAGGCCGTTTTGGGGACCCAGCTCTAAGGGGCTGTGTCGCCTGTTGACCTTCGTCAACCTTGCAGCGGCTGGAAGTTGGTGTCCGCCACGGTGCGCGGGGCATTCGGGGGCAGGTCTTCCTCGCGCAGGCCCAGGTAGATGGGCTCGCCATTGCGGCGGTGGATGTTGATCTTGGCGTTGTAGACGCGGTGGATCAGCCCATGCTTGTCGGCCATCTGGTATTCGCTGATGCCCCACAGGCCTGTGTCGTCGCGGCGGCCGGTCAGGTAGCAGGCGATCTCGTCGACCTCGGAGCCGGCGAGCTTCAGGCCGTTGAGGCTGCGCAGCGGGGCGCGGGTGCGCTCGACGAAGTCCAGGCTGTCGATGCGGATGTCCTCGCCGTTGGCCTCGTCGTGCATCATGGTGTTGAACTTGCCGACCAGAATCTGGCCCGGCTCGGCGCGCTCGATCATGCGGGCGAGCTCGATGGTGACCTGGCCGACCAAATAGCTGAAGGAGGTCGGGTTGAGCCCTTCGGATTGGTAGAACTCGTAGTGCGAGCCGACGTGGAAGCAGGCGCGCAGCTTGGGCACCGACTCGGGTCGCGTAGCGCGCTCGCGGGCCAGGGCGTTGTCGGCCAGGATGAACTGCATCAGCTGGTAGAGCTCGACATTGGCCTCGACGCCGCGCATGCGGTTCCAGATATAGAAGCCGTCGCCCGTCGTCGTGCGCGCGAAATTGATGTTGATCTCGCGGTCCAGCAGCTTGGCGTAGGCCGCGTTGACCGAGCACGACAGGCTGTTGAGCTGCACCACCTGCTGCAGCGGCGTGAGCAGCGAGAAGCCGACGGCGTCGAACAGGATGACGGCGCGGTCCTCGACGAGGCGAATGCCATAGCGCGCCGCGATGGCGGCGATCAGCGGCAGGCCCAGGCCGCGCTCGGGGTTGAAGGGCAGGTCGATGACCTTGGGCGTGACGCTCAGGGCCTCGGCGACGCTGTCAAAGGCCTGCTTGTCCAGGTGCTCCTGGTTGGACAGCAGCTTGTCCAGCAGGCGCGTGCGCCGCGTGACCTCGGTCAGCGGCGAAGTGCCGTCGCCCAGGGTGTACTCGGTCAGCATCTGGTGCGGCGCGACCAGCACGCGCAGGCCCCGCGACTCGGGGGTCCAGGCGTAGATCAGGTTGTCGCCCAGGCCCCACAGCGTGTAGAGGGCCTGGTCGAGCAGGATGATGTTCTCGCGCAGGGCGACTTCACTCAGTCCGGCCGGGGCCGGATAAGCCATGAAGCCATCCAGCCAGGACCGGCGTTTGCGCAGCTCTTCTTTCAAAGCGGGCTCCAGTCAGAAGCCCGGATTGTCTTTCAGAGACGCGTGATTTTTTCACGCCAAGCCGACTCGTCGGCGCAGCCCAGGCCGCCGGCCTGCTGCGCCGGCGACTCGGCTCGGGTGCTCGGGTTTAACTGAATCGTCATGCGAGGACTCAGGCGCGGCGGGCGGTCACGGTCACGCGGGGCAGTTGTTGCACGTGGGCGACTTCACGCACGGCGTAGCCGGTGACGACGACGCGGGGCAGTTGGGCGACTTCCTTGACGGCCTTGCCGGTGATGACGACACGGGGCAGCTTCTGCACTTCTTGCGGGGCGGCGCTGGCGGCGAAGGCGGTGAACGCGAAGGCGGCGACGGCGGCGGCTTGGATCAGGATGGTGGCAGTGGTTTTCATGATGCTTCCTTTCGGTGTTGACCAGCGGGATTGCTGTGTCGATGGAAGCAGTTTCGGCAACCGACCGCCGCGCCGCCAGGGCGCTGCGATGAATCGCCAAACGCGGGCCGCGAGCTGCAGGCGGCCGCGACGGACCGTCATGCCAAACGGCTCGCAGGCCGCTTGTCCTTCGTGAGCCGTCGAACAGGCTGCAGAGGCCTGTCCTCGGTGCGCGCTCAGTCTTTGGGCGCCAGATGCTGGGTCAGGAAGGCTTCGATGCGCTGCCAGTAATCCTGGCGATGCTCCCACTTGTAGAAGCCATGGCCTTCGCCGGGATAGGACACCCATTCGGGGGGGCGCCCCGCAGCGGTCAGCGCGTCGCGCAGCTCGGTGCCGTGGGCCAGCGGCACGCGCTGGTCGATCTCGCCATAGGCCAGCAGCAGCGGGCCCTGCAGCTTGTCGACCAGTCGGATCGGCGAATTGGCCGCCAGCATGGCGGCGTCGGCATGGGCGTCGCCCACATGCCTGGGAATGCTGAAGTTGACCGCCTCGACCGACATGTCCGACCAGTGGCGCGACGTCAGCTTGCCGAGGTCGGTCGGCGCCAGCGCGGCGACGGCGCAGGAGACCTTGCCGCGGGCCAGGCCCATCAGCGCTGCATAGCCGCCATAGCTGGCCCCGACGATGCAGACCCGTTGGGGATCGGCCAGGCCCTGCTTGACGGCCCAGGCCAGGGCGTCGTCCAGGTCGTCCTGCATCTTCTGGCCCCACTGCTTGTCTCCGGCGCGTCGGAAGCGGCTGCCGTAGCCCGCGCTGCCGCGGTAGTCCACCTCCAGCACCAGATAGCCACGCGAGGCATAGAACTGCGGCTCGGCCTGCCACTCCCAGAAGTTGCCTCTCACCCACGGGCCGCCGTGGACGAGGAGAACGGTCGGCGCGGGCCCGGCGCTGGCGGGGTGGGTGATGACCATGGGCAGGCGCAAGCCATCGCGCGAGGCCGTGGCGGCGACCTGGCGGGGGCGGCCTTCGGGCAGCCAGGGCCGCGACGCAGCCAGTGCCGTCAGCTGGCGCGTGCTGCGGTCGAACAGGAAATAGCGCGGCGGACGGCGGTCGCTGGACGAGGAGACCAGCAATTGCGGCACGGCCAGGCAGCGCTGGCACCGGATCTGGTTCGCCGACCCGGGCAGGCGCCGGTCGATCTCGGCCTGGGCCTCGGCGAGTTCCGGCGAGAACCAGGTCGCCTGGGGCAGCTCGGCCTCGAAATACACGCCGAGCAGCTGATCGCTGTCGGCGTCGCGCAGCAGGCGCGGCTCGACGTCATGCGTGCTGGAGCCCACCACGCGCACGCTGGGCGCATCGGGTGCCAGGCCGTCGGCGCGATGCAGGGCCCAGCGGCTGTTCTCGGCGACGAGCAGATAGAGGCGGCCGGCGCGGTCGACGGCCAGAGGCCAGCGCCGCGCCTCTCCGTCAACGGTTTCGTGCCAGGTCTTCCAGCCCGCATCGCCGTCGCGCCACAGGATGCGCCCGCCGCCGCGTTCATCGCTGCCGATGGCGAAGACCGGGGTGTTGGAGGCGTCCAGCACCCAGCGCGAGATGTGCTCCGGCCCGCCCTCCGTCAGGGCGCTTCGGTGGCCGGTGGCGACGTCCAGGCGGGCGAGTTCGACGTGGCTGACCTGGTGCTGCAGATTGCCTACCAGATGGCGCATGACCAGCTCGCCGGGCCGATCCGGCGACGGCGCCTGCGCCAGGCTCCAGTTGCCTTCGAAGACCCGGCTGCGCTGGGGCGTGCCGTCGCGGCTGCCAAAGCCCTCACGGCTGCTGACCGGACGGCGGCGGCCGTCTGGGAGCTCGACCCACTGGGGCGCGGCGCCCGGCTGAGGCCCCGTGTCCACCCACTGCCTGAAGCCGCTGCCGTCGCGGTTCAGCGTCCACAGGCCGGGGACGACGCGCCAGCCCTCGCCGTCGACGCGGGAGCGCACCGTGAAGGCCAGCCGGTCGTTGTCGAGCCAGAAGACTTCGCCGATGTCGGCCTGGCCGAAGGCCTTGATGGGCAGAGCCTCGCCCGGCTTGTCGGTGTCGATGACGGCCAGGCTGGTGGTCTTGCCGTCGGGGTTGAGGATGGCGGCGACATGCTTGCCGTCGGGCGACAGCACCGGGCCGGAAAAAGCCGGCGGGCGCTGGAAGTCTTCGATGCTCGGCGGGGCCGCCTGCACGACGGCAGCGGCGAACAGCAGGGGCAGCAAGGCAGTCTTCATCGTCATCAGGGATTGGCGCCGCCGATGTGGTGACCCAGGAAGCGCTCGACGCGTCCCCAGAAGTCTTCGTTGGTCTTGAGCTCGAACCAGCCGTGACCTTCCTCCGGGTAGACGACCCATTCGAGGGGCTGGTCGGCGCGCAGGGCAGCCTTCATGTCGGTCCCATGCTTGAGCGGCACGCGGTGGTCCTCGCCGCCATAGGCCATCAGCAGCGGCATGCGAATCTCGCTGGCGCGCTGCAGCGGCGAGGTCTTCTTCATCTGCTCGGCGTCGGTGTCGGGGTCGGCCACCAACTGCTTCATGCCGTATTGCTTCCACTCCTCGGAGAGGTCACTCCAGTGGATGCTGCTCATCAGCCCGATGTCGGTGACGCCCACCCAGTTGATGGCGCACTTGAAGAGGTCGCCCTGGGTGACGGCGCCCATCATGGCCGCGTAGCCACCGTAGCTGGCGCCCATGATGCAGGCCCGCTTGGGGTCGGCCCAGCCTTGCTTGACTGCAAAGGCAAGGGTGTCGGCCAGGTCGTCCTGCATGGCCAGGCCCCATTGCTTCCAGCCGGCGCGAAAGAGCTGGAAGCCATAGCCTGTACTGCCACGGTACTCGGGCTCCAGCACCAGATAGCCGCGGCTGGCCAGGAACTGGGCCATGGGCTCCCAGCGCCAGTGGGTGCCACGCACATAGGGGCCGCCGTGCACCAGGACGACGGTCGGGCGCGGCGCCGGTTTGCCGGGCGGCTGGGTGACGAGCAGCGGAATCTCCAGGCCGTCGCGCGCCTTGAAGCGCACCACGTCGCGCTGCCCCATCTCGCGCACCGGCAGGTCGGGCCGCGCGCCGGCCAGGGGCTGAAGGCTTTTGTCGGCTGGCTTGTACAGCCAGTAACGCGATGGCATCTGGTCCGAGATGGAGGTGACGACCAGGAAGGCAGCGTCCAGGCAGCGCTCGCAGTCGATCCGGTTGACGGTGCCGGGCAGCTTGGCGTCGATGTCGGCCTGTCGCTCCTTCATGGTGGCGTCCAGCCACACGGTGCCGGGCGCGTCGGTCTCGTAGTGCAGCCCGAGCAGGCGCTTGGCGATCGGGTCGAAGATCAGTCCGCCGCGGAAGTCATAGCCCTTGAAGCTGATCAGCGGCTCGGCCTCGGGCTTCTCGGTCTTGGGGTCCACGCGGAAGAGTGCGCTGAAGCCGCGGTGACCGGCCTCGACCAGGGCTTGGCCGTCGGGGCCGAACCAGTAGGGCCTGAAGCCCTCGCGCCTGTTGGGGTCATCCTCGTACCAGGGCTTCCAGCTGCCGTCAGGCTGGCGCAGATAGCCCTTCGCCCGCCCTCTGGCCAGGGCTTCGACCGAGCGCGGCTCGCCGCGCCAGTCCACCGTCCAGTGGAAGACGTTTTCTGGCAGGCCCTGGTTCAGGTTGCGCGTCAGGCCGGTGCGGGTGTCCAGCCGCGACAGCTGCACGCCGGTCGTCTCCATCTCGCGCAACCAGGGCAGGCGCTTGACGAGGATCTCGTCGCCGCCATCGGGCAGGGTGTCGAAGAAGCTCCAGTTGGCCTCCAGCCGCCGGTCGTTGATGAGGCTGCTGGTGTTGCTGATCCATTGCTTGTCGCTGTTGATCAGCTGGCGGAATTTGCCGCCGTCGCGGTCGACGGCCCAGAGGCCCGGTCGGAAGACGCGGGTGCTGCCGTCGGGAGAGTTGGTCACCTGGAAGACCAGGCGGTTCTCATTGACCCAGTGATGGTTGCCGATGTCGGCGTCGTTGAAGCCGGCGACGATCTTGGGCGGGCCCAGCTCCTGCAGGTCGAGGACGGCCAGCCAGATGCGATTGCCCTTGCCGGCCGCCAGCACGGCCAGGTAGCGGCCGCTGGGGCTGAGCTTGGGCATGCTGATGGCCGGGCGCTTGAAGAAGGCGGCAACGGGCGGCGGCTCTGCTGCCGCCGGCGTGGCCATGCAAGCGCCGCCCAGGGCCAGCGCCAGCGCCAGCGCGCCGAACAATGTCCTCATCAGAAACTCCCTGTCTTAGTGTTTGGACGGGGGCGATTGTGGCGACCTATCATGGCCGGTTCGCTCGTGAAAACTCCCCATGTCGTCCCCTGAGTCGAAATTCATCCGCGTGCGTGGCGCGCGCACACACAACCTGAAGAACATTGACGTCGACCTGCCGCGCCATGCCCTGGTCGTCATCACGGGGCTGTCGGGCTCGGGCAAGTCGTCGCTCGCCTTCGACACCCTGTATGCCGAGGGCCAGCGGCGCTATGTGGAGAGCCTGTCCAGCTATGCGCGGCAGTTCCTGCAGCTGATGGACAAGCCCGATGTGGACATCATCGAGGGCTTGTCGCCAGCGATCTCCATCGAGCAGAAGGCCACCTCGCACAACCCGCGCTCCACCGTCGGCACCGTCACCGAGATCCACGACTATCTGCGCCTGCTCTATGCCCGCGCGGGCACGCCCTTCTGTCCCGACCACGACCTGCCGCTGGAGGCGCAGTCGGTCAGCCAGATGGTCGACGCCGTGCTGGCCATGGCCGACGAGAGCCGGCTGATGCTGCTGGCGCCCGTCGTGCGCGACCGCAAAGGCGAGTTCGTCGAGCTGTTCCAGGACCTGCAGGCCCAGGGATATGTGCGCTTCCGGGTCGACGGCGCGACGGTGGAGGCCCCCGAGGTGCCGGCGCTGAAGAAGGCCGAGAAGCACGACATCGACGTCGTCATCGACCGCATCAAGCTCAGGCATGACGGCGCGGACGCGCTGCGCCAGCGCCTGGCCGAGAGCTTCGAGGCGGCCCTGCGCCTGGCCGACGGCCGGGCCCTGGTGCTGAACATGGACTCGAACGAGACGACGCTGTTCTCGAGCAAGTTCGCCTGCCCGATCTGCTCCTATTCCCTGCCGGAGCTGGAGCCGCGGCTGTTCTCCTTCAACTCGCCGGTCGGCGCCTGCCCGAGCTGCGAGGGCCTGGGCCAGGTGACGGTCTTCGACGAACACCGTGTCGTCGCCTTTCCGACGCTGAGCCTGGCCAGCGGTGCGGTCAAGGGCTGGGACCGCCGCAACCCCTACACGTTCTCGCTGCTGGAGTCGGTGGCGGCCCACTACGGTTTCGACGTCGAGGCGCCGTGGGAAAGCCTGCCAGCGACGGCCCAACAGGTGCTGCTGCACGGCTCGGGCGCCGAGGACATCAGCTTCGTCTACCAGGCCGAGACGGCGGCGGGCAAGAAGCGCTCAGTCAAGCGCCAGCATCCCTTCGAGGGCATCCTGCCCAACTTGCAGCGGCGCTACAAGGAGACCGATTCGGCCGCGGTGCGCGAGGATCTGGCCCGCTATATGGCGGCCAAGCCCTGCCCGGCCTGCGAGGGCTCGCGGCTGCGGCGCGAGGCGCGCAACGTTGCGTTGCAGCCGGCCGACGCACCGGCCGGCACGCGCGGCCGGCCCATCTACGAGGTCGAGCATTCGACGCTGCGCGAATGCCTGGACTATTTCGAAGGGCTCAAGCTCAAGGGCAACAAGGCCGAGATCGGCGACAAGGTCATCCGCGAGATCGCGTCGCGGCTGCGCTTCTTGAACGATGTCGGGCTCAACTACCTGAGTCTGGACCGCAGCGCCGAGACCCTGTCGGGCGGCGAGGCCCAGCGCATCCGCCTCGCGTCTCAGATCGGCTCGGGCCTGACCGGCGTGATGTATGTGCTGGACGAGCCCAGCATCGGCCTGCACCAGCGCGACAACGACCGATTGATCGCCACGCTGAGGCGGCTGCGCGACCTCGGCAACTCGGTGCTGGTGGTGGAACATGACGAGGACGCCATCCGCGCCGCCGACTGGGTGCTGGACCTCGGCCCCGGTGCCGGCGTGCATGGCGGCCAGGTCATGGCCCAGGGCACGCCCGACCAGGTCGCGGCCAACCCGCAGTCCCTGACCGGCCAGTACCTCAGCGGCGCGGCCCGCATCGAGGTGCCGGTCAAGCGCCATCCGGCGACCGGGACGGTCATGCGCATCGTCAATGCGCGCGGCAACAACCTCAAGGGCGTGACGGTCGAGATCCCGGTCGGCCTCTTCACCTGCGTGACCGGCGTGTCCGGCTCGGGCAAGAGCACCCTGGTCAACGACACCCTCTACGCCGCCGTCGCCAAGAAGCTCTACCAGAGCCATGCCGACCCGGCGGCCCACGACGAGATCGAGGGCCTGGACGCCTTCGACAAGGTCATCAACGTCGACCAGAGCCCCATCGGCCGCACGCCGCGCTCCAACCCGGCCACCTACACCGGCCTCTTCACGCCCATCCGCGAGCTCTTCGCCGAGATGCCCACGGCCCGCGAGCGCGGCTATGGCGCCGGCCGCTTCAGCTTCAACGTGGCCGGTGGCCGATGCGAGGCCTGCCAGGGCGACGGCGTGCTGAAGGTGGAGATGCACTTCCTGCCCGACGTCTATGTGCCCTGCGACGTCTGCCAGGGCCGGCGCTACAACCGCGAGACGCTGGAAGTGCTCTACAAGGGCAAGAACATCACCCAGGTGCTGAACATGACGGTGGAGGACGCCTTCGAGCTGTTCAACGCCGTGCCGACGCTGGCGCGCAAGCTGCAGACCCTGCTGGACGTGGGCCTGGGCTATGTGAAGCTGGGCCAGAGCGCGACGACGCTGTCCGGCGGCGAGGCCCAGCGGGTCAAGCTGGCGCTGGAGCTGAGCAAGCGCGACACGGGCCGCACCCTCTACATCCTGGACGAGCCCACCACCGGCCTGCACTTCGCCGACATCGCCCTGCTGATGAAGGTGCTGCACCAGCTGCGCGATGCCGGCAACACCATCGTCGTCATCGAGCACAACTTGGACGTCATCAAGACGGCCGATTGGCTGGTCGACATGGGGCCGGAGGGCGGTTCGGGCGGCGGCACCCTGCTGGTGGCCGGCACGCCCGAGGATGTAGCGGCCTGCGAGGCCAGCCATACGGGGCGCTACCTGGCCCCCTTGCTCAAACGGTAGTCAGGAAGCGCTGATCAGCGTTTCTGACGCGCGCGGAAGATGACGACCAGCAGGCCCAGGGCGATCATGGCCCAGGTGCCGGGCTCGGGGACGGCCGGCGCCAACACGTCGTGCGGGCTGTCGGTGGTGCGCACGGTGGCCGGCGGCAGCGGCGGCATGCCGATGCTGATGAGGCCGGGGCCACCGCCGCCGGGTATCGACACGGGGGCGGGCAGGCTGCCCAGCGTCGGTACGCCGGACTGGCTGGCAAAGCTGGCCGGTGCCGCGGCCACCGGGCCGGCGGCGGGGGGGTCGAATTCCAGCGGTGCCATCTCCTCGCTCTCGCGGGTCGACGAGGCGACATTGGCAGCGCGGGCAGGGGCCACGGCGGCGGGCTTTTCCAGGCGGCGGATGCGGCTGACGTTGCGGCAGACGGTGGGCACCAGGATGCACTGGCCGTCTTCGCAGTAGACCAGGCCACGCTCCTGGGTCGTCGCCGTCCACTTGCTGCGCGTCACGGTGCGGCAGATGGCACCCGGGCCGAAATGCATGTCGCGGATCTCGGGCGCATAGGGGGCCTGGCCCTTGATGGCGTCGCGCTCGATGACGGCGATGTCGTCATAGCTGCGCGCCTTCATGCGGGCCTTGAGCTTCTCGCGCGTGGCGGCCGGAATGTCCTTGTAGTGATCGACGGCCGCAACCACGTCACCCATGAAAGGGTTGACGCCGGGGCGGTCCCAGCTGCACTGGGGCAGCGTGGAGCCGGCGGAAACGGCAAGGGCGAGGCTGGCGATCAGGGACATTCGGGGCCCAGAAGAGGGACGCGCCCGAACCAGGGCGCATGGGACCAAATGTTAGGGATTCACAGGGTTTGTACGCGTTGAATACCCGCAAAGAGGGGGTGTCCGCGGAGTGTCATAAATCACGCAATTCCCTGGAAGGGTTGGCAGCGACGCCTGGCCGGGCCATACGGCCATTGCTGCTATCGTGCCTGCCGCTGTTCCTGCCCCCCCTGACCTGCCATGCCCGATCGCGCCGCGCCGCTGGTGCTCTACGTCGAAGACGACCGCATCCACCTGATCCTGATGGAGGAGGTGTTCCGGCTGCTACCAGACTGGGAGCTGCGCATGGTGGAGACGGGCGCGGAGGCGCTGGCTGCGTTGGCGGAATGCCCACCGGCCCTGGTGCTGGTGGACATGAACCTGCCCGATATGACGGGCCTGGAATTGCGCGCACGCGTGGCGGCGGATGCCGGCCTGGCCGAGTCGCTGCGGGAGGTGCGCTGGGTGGCCCTGTCGGCCGACAACCCCGGCGCCGTCGTGCGTGCCGCCCGCGCCGCCGGCTTCGACGATTACTGGCTCAAGCCCATCGACGTCCCCGTGCTGCAGGCGGGCCTGCGCAAGCTGCTCGGCTGAGAAAGGACCGAGGACAGCACCTGCGTGCTGTACGACGCCTTGCGAAGGACTGGCTACCAGGAGTAGCCAGGGATGAACGGCGAAAAAAAGCCCGCTGGAGGCGGGCTTGCGTTGACGAGGCCGCGGCAAGCGCGGCGTCGCTTCACTTCAGGTGGCCGTTGATCAGCTTGGTCATCTCGAACATGTCGGCCTTGGCCTTGCCGAAGATTTCCTTCAGCTTGGCGTCGGCGTTGATGACGCGCTTCTGCAGCTCGTCCTGCAGCTTGTTCTTCTTGATGTATTCCCAGACCTTCTTGGTCACGTCGGTGCGCGGCAGGGGAGCCGCGCCGACAATGGCGGCCAGGGCCGCGCTGGGGGTCAGTGCCTTCATGAAGGCGGCGTTGGGCGTGCGCTTCTTGGCGGGTGCAGCGGCCTTCTTGGCCGGAGCTGCCTTCTTCGCAGGAGCCGCGGCCTTCTTGGCCGGAGCTGCCTTCTTTGCAGCGGGCGCCTTCGCGGGCGCTGCCTTCTTCGCCGGTGCAGCCTTCTTGGCCGGTGCCGCCTTCTTCGCGGGCGCGGCCTTCTTCGCAGTTGCCATTTCGATTCACTCCATCAAAGGTTGTTGATGTGCCGGGTCCGGGTGAAGGCCGCGTAAGCCTTCAATACTCTCTAGCACCCTGCGGCGGCGATGGTACTGCTCTCCCTAGGGGAAGAGAAGGCTTTCATAGAGGGGATGACCCGCAGAGGCCCATGAAATCGACCCTTTGAGGCCCTGCTTGTCGCGAGGCCGCATCACTTGGGCCTTCGCGAGGCTTGCTGTCAGCTCACATCGTCGCCTTGGGCCGCGCGCTTGCGGCCGCTGAACATCGCGCCGACGAGGTTCTCGCGATGCCGCCAGCTCGTCACGACGACGCCGCCGAGATGGCCGATGACGAGGGTGGCAATGCCCCACGCCAGCCAGGCGTGCAGGTCCGACAGCCACTCGTAGCCCCACAGCCAGTCGGTCGTGTAGAGCCAGCCGGTCAGCGACAGCGCGGCCGCGGTGGACCACAGGGCCAGCACCATCCATCCACCCAGCGGGTTATGGCCGATGTAGCGCAACTCATGGCCCGCGCGCATCGAGCGGGCATAGGCGAGCACGGCGCGCGGGCCGCGCACGAACTGTGCGAGGCGCGCATAGCGGCCGCCGGTGAAGCCCCAGATCAGGCGCAGCACCACGGCCGCGCCGGCCACGTAGCCGGCGGCGTGGTGCCAAGCGTCGAAATGGCTGGGCGGCCAGTGGCCGCTGATCCAAGCGGTCGCGACCGCTGCCGCCAGCGTCCAGTGCAGCAGGCGGACGAGCCCGT
>Ga0194137_10000356_pt1 | contig 31433 bp, 21 predicted proteins | sample TARM_MetaG_T3_14_FD_134025 | JGI IMG/M metagenome (GOLD analysis project Ga0194137, IMG submission 134025) | Freshwater microbial communities from Pennsylvania, USA, analyzing microbe dynamics in response to fracking - TARM_MetaG_T3_14 (version 2) | ecosystem: Environmental > Aquatic >... | reverse complement strand
GCGACGGCCGTCGCTGGCGGCACCTACTGGCAGGCCCGCTCCGTGCCCAACGCACTGCTAACGGGTGACGCGGCCGAGGCCGTCCAGTGTGGCGTCCTGACCGATGTTTCCACCGGCGTCAACATCACTTCCGCCACCACGGCGCTGTGCTTCGGAGGCGACGGGCGCCAAACCACCGTGACGAACCCTTCCAGCATCGGTGTCGATTGCACGGCCGCATCGGCGACTTATGACGTAGCACCGGTCACCGCCAATGCCGAGAGCCGTCCGCTGCGCCTGACCGTCAGCCTCGCGGGATCGATTCGCATGTGCGACCCCGGCAAGGCTTCGACCGCACCCGACGGATGCCGATGATGAAGCACTATCGCCGCAACAACCGTGGCTTCTCGCTGATCGAGATGCTGGTGGGCATCTTGATCATTTCTTTCGGGCTGCTGGGCCTGATCACGCTGCAGGCGCGCGCGCTGCAGGTCTCTGTCAGCAGCGAGGATTCGCAGCGTGCAGCCCTGCTCGCCAGCGAGATGGCGGCGCTGATGGTCAACACGAACACCGTGAACCTGGACCCTGCACTGGTGACGACCTGGGCCCAAAAAGTGGCAGATCCCACGAACGGCGGCGTACCGAACGGAACCGGCACGGTGACTGTGACGAACTCCACGGCCCGCATCACCATAACCTGGGTGCCGGTTCAGTCGACGGGCGCAGCCAACGACACGCACTCCTACATCACGGATGTGACGATCCCGTAATGAAGCAGCTCTACCCTTCCGCGCTGCGCGGCTTCTCGCTGATCGAACTGATGGTCGCCCTCGCAGTCGGGCTGATCCTGGCCCTGACCATTTCCATGATGGTGGCCAGGCAGGAATCCCTGCGGCGCGGCGTGACCTCCGGTAACGACCTGACCGGCAATACCGCCTACGCCGCCTACCTGCTCGACCGCGAGCTGCGCAGCGCCGGCGCAGGCTTCAGCCAAGCTACCGCGGAAAACTACGGTTGCGCGTTGAATGCGTCGCTCAACGGTGCGCAATTGCTGCCGGCGACGGCGGCCTTGCCGGCGCCGTTCGCTACCGTGCCGCAGACTTTCGTACTGGCACCCGTGATTGTTTACGCCGGCTTGGGAGCCAACGGCTCCGACGTGATTGCCGTGGCGGCAGGGAATTCGGGATTGAGCGAGTCGGCGCTGCCGGTGTCGCCGAAGTCCACTGCGGCGGGCCAGTTGAAGCTGGCGAATACCCTGGGCATCCGCGGCGGTGATCTGGCCCTGCTTGCCCAGCAAGGCGTCGGTTGCATGCTGCAACAGGTCAGCAACGGTTTTACCGGCGGCGCCACGCAGGTGCTGACTTTCGGCGGCTCCTACGCGGCCAACACGATCAACGGCAGATCCCTGGTCGACTTCTCGAACGGCAACGCCTTCATCTCCCTGCTCGGCAACGTGACCGGCAACCAGCCGCGATTCATGCTCTACGGCCTCGGCAACAACGCCACCCTGTTCTCCTATGACCTGCTGAATCTCAGCTCCACGAGCCCCCAGGCGCTGGTGGAAGGTGTAGTCGACATGCGTGTGCTGTATGGCGTGGACACGGTGCGCGCCGGCCTGCAACAAGTCAATGCGTGGATCGCGCCGACGACCGCCGGCTACCAGGCCGCCGACCTAACCAACGGCGGTGGCGTCGCGCACACCAACCTGCAAAACATCTTCGCGATACGCGTCGGCCTCATCCTGCGCAGCGACCTGGTCGACAAGACCGACGTGACCCCGGCCACGCTGCAGATGTTCACCGATCTGGACCCCAGCCTGACCTACACCTACACCGTGCCCGCCGGCACGACCAACCAGCGCTACCGCGTCGTGGAATTCACGGTGCCCTTGCGCAACGTCCGGTACTCCCGCTGACCACTGCCATGAAGCGCATCCACAGCTCACCTCATCCGCAAAGACAGCGCGGCATCGTGCTCATCTTTGCCTTGATCACCCTCGTCATCCTGATGATCGGCGCCGTGGCCATCTCGCGCTCGATCAACTCCAGCCAGTTCACCGTCGGCAACATCGGCTTCAAGAGGGACCTCTCCAACCAGGGCGAGCGGGCACTGCAGATTGTCATGAACGCGGTGCGCGGCAACGGAGCCCTGGCCGCCGCCACCTCACGCAACACCAGCCTGGCAAGCGCCAACTACAGCGCCACGCTGTTGCCCACCAATGCCCAAGGGATTCCGAACGCCCTGCTGTCGGACACGGCCTTTGCAGCCGTGGGCGATCCCACCAAAGACATCAACGTTTCCGATCTCAACATCACGATCCGCTACGTGATCGACCGTTTGTCCACCACCACGGGCACCTGCAGCAGCAGCACCTGCGTCATGGCCAACCAGACCGTCTTCGGCGGCAGCTCGAGCGAATGGATCAATTCGCAAACCAACAGCGGTGCAGCCAACAACGCCAACCCATCGGCCGTGCCCGAGCAACCCATCTTCCGCATCACGGTGCGAGTCAAGGGGCCTCGCAACACGCTGTCGTTCTTTCAGTCCACCCTCACCACCAACTGAGCCTTCTCGGGCGCCATGAGGTTTCCTATGAATGCAGTCCGCCTTGTCGTCTCGGTACGGGCCCTGGTGCTCACCGCCAGCCTCGCGACGCTCGCCGCGACGACATCTGCCCAGGTCTCCCTGGCCAATCAGCCGGTGTTCGCGTCCGTCAACGTGCCGGGAAATCTGGCCCTCGCGCTGTCGGTGGAATTCCCGACTGCCATCAGCGTGGCCCACCCCACGCGCACCTACTCTTCGGCCAACAACTATCTGGGCTACTTCGACCCGAGCAAGTGCTATTCCTATCGCTATACCGACGGCACCAGCACCGACAACTACTTCTACCCCAGCGGGACGGCAAGCAACCGCACCTGCACGGGCAAGTGGAGTGGCAACTATCTGAACTGGGCTTCGATGCAGACCATCGACCCGTTCCGCTGGGCGCTGACGGGCGGCTACCGGCTGATCGACACCTCGTCCCTGACCGTGCTGGAAAAGGCTTGGGGCAGCAACCAAGGCAGCACCGCCAACTATCCCGACAGCAGCGTCTCGACCAACGCCACGGTGTCGGGCGCCACACCGTTCTCGACCGCCACGGGCATCGCCACGCGCATCTGGTCGCTGGGCAACAAGATGCGCTTCATGACCGCGACGTCCGGCACACCGTCGCCCAACTACAGCAACGCAGCCACCCCCTACAACCCCGGGGCCGCCTACACGCATGGCACGCTCTACGAAGTCTTCATCCGCGTGAAGGTCTGCGACTCCTCCGCTTCTGCCGGCGGCCTGGAAGCGAATTGCACCTTGTATGGCAGCACCTACAAGCCGACGGGGCTGATGCAGAAGTACTCCGACAAGATCCGCTACAGCGCCTTCGGCTACCTCAATGACAGCAATCTCTACCGCGACGGCGGGGTGCTGCGCGCCAGACAGAAGTTCATCGGGCCGATGAAGCCCGTTCCGGGCGGCGTTCCGGTCGCGAACACGGACGGTCCGGAATGGGATGCGACGACGGGCATCATGGTTTCGAATCCGAACCCGACCGACGCCACGGCCACCAACAATCAATTCGGCGTCTCGGTCACCAGCAGCGGGGTGATGAACTACCTCAACAAGTTCGGCGAGATCACGACACCCAGCACCTACAAGACCTACGACAACGTCAGTGAGCTCTACTACGCAGTCCATCGCTATTACCGCAACCTGGGCAACGTCTCCGCATGGACGTCGATGACCGGCGCGAGCAACTCGACGAAAGCCACCTATGCGGACGGTTTTCCCGTCATCACGAACTGGGACGACCCGATTCAGTATTCCTGCCAGCGCAACTTCATCCTCGGCATCGGTGACGTCCATACCTGGGCGGACCGCAACCTGCCTGGCACCACGGGACCCTCCGAACCTGCCAAACCACCAGAAGTGACCGCCGACACGGCCGTGGACGCGGGCGTCTGGACCAACAGGGTCGGCGTGCTGCAAGGCGTGGGCTCCAATCTCGCCAGCCTTTCGAACTACCCCACCTGCTGCGGAGGCAACGGCGCGCTGATGGCTGGACTGGCCTACTGGGCCAATATCAACGACATCCGTCCAGACTTGGCTGGAGTCCAGACCATCCAGACCTATTGGCTGGACGTCATGGAGTACCAACGCTTCGAGGCCAACAACCAGTTCTACCTGGCAGCCAAGTACGGCGGTTTCAGGCCGCCAGCCGCCTACTCGGACTCGACTGCCACCGCTTCCCAGTTCGCCAACAATGCGGCCACGCAGTCCTGGTGGGCGACGACAACCGACACGCTTCCCGACGGCACGCCGCGGCCCGACAACTTCTTCACCGCTGGGCGAGCGGACCAGATGGTGAACGGTTTGGACAAAGCCTTCTCGAGCATCGTGTCCCAGCTGTCGGCCTATTCAACCTCGTTCTCGACTGCGCTTCCCCAGGTCTCGGCTCTTGGCGTGTCCTCCTACTCGACGAAATACGATGCGAAGGGCTGGACCGGCGAACTGGCGGCCAGCTTGACGACATTTGATCCGACGACGGGCGCGCCCATCCTGAACCCCCAATGGACCTTCGCGAGCCTCCTGGAGACGCAAGCCTCTGGCACCGGATGGAGCTCGGCGCGGAAAATCGTCACCTACAACACCGCCACCAATACCGGCGTCCCCTTCCGCAGTGGTGCCGGTGGCATCTCGAGCAGCCAGCTGAGCGCACTCGACACCTCCTATGTCGCCGGAGACGATTCCGCCAACTATCTGAACTATCTGCGCGGAGACCGTACCAACGAGCTGTCGTCCCCTGCGGCCGGCTCGACGCACGCCTACCGCGACCGTGTCAAGCTGTTGGGCGATATCGTCAACGCCAAGGCACGTCCTGTTGCTGCGCCGGCCGCGCCCTATTCAGCCGCCAACAACCCGGGCTATGACACCTTCAAGACGACCTGGGCGTCTCGTCCCCCCATGGTCTATGTCGGCAGCAACGACGGCATGTTGCACGCGGTGGACGGCAGCCTGACGTCGAGCACCTTCCCCGCCACCAACCCGAGCACTCCAGGCAAGGAAGTGTGGGCCTATATTCCTGGAGCCCTGTTCAACGGGCCCAGCGGCAATGGCAGCACGGATGGCCTGGCTTCCATCGGCAATCCGACCTTCCTGCACCACTTCATGGTGGACGCCACGCCGCTGACCATCGACGTCGACTTTGGCAACACGCCCGGCGGTAGCGGCTCGGCCGATTGGCGCACCATCCTTGTCGGTGGCCTGGGCAAAGGCGGCAAAGCCCTCTACGCTCTCGACATTACGGACCCGGCCTCGGTGACAAGCGAAACCGTCGCAGCCCAAAAGGTGCTTTGGGAATTCCGGGATGGCGATTTGGGCTACACCTATGGCCAACCGGTCGTGGTGAAGACGCGCAAGTACGGCTGGGTCGTCGTCGCCGGCTCCGGCTACAACAATTCGGATGGCAGGGCCTACTTCTTCTTCATCAACCCGCGGACGGGGGCACTGCTGGAGAAAGTCGCCGCGCCCTGCAGCAGTTGCAGCGCCAGCAATCAAGCCGGCATGGCTCATGTCAACGCCTTCGTGCTGGATCTGACCGACGGCTATGCCGACGCGATCTATGGCGGCGACCTGATGGGCAATCTGTGGCGCCTGGACGTAACCGGCAACAGCGGCTATCCGACACCGGTCAAGTTTGCGACCCTGGTTGACTCCAGCAACAACCCGCTGCCGATCACGAGCAAGCCTCTGCCCGTCGTGCAGCCAGGCACCAACCGCCGCTACATCACGGTGGGCACCGGACGGCTGCTGGACTCGTCGGACCTGAACAGCACCCAGGCACAACGCTTCTTCGCCATCATCGATGGCTCGAACGCCGCCTTCAGCGTGGATGGCACCATCAATGGTCAGACCTCGACACTGCCGGCGGGCATCACTTTCCCGCTGACGGTTTCGAACATGCTGCAGCTCACGGATCTGAACACCAAGATCTCGCTGAACCTCAGCACCCAACTGGGCTGGTATATCGATCTTGGCGTCTCGGCAGGTGGTCCGGGCTGGCGCGTGCTGTCCGATCCGACGTCCTTCTACGGCACGGTCGCATTTGCAGCGACTTCGCCGAGCTCCACCGACCCCTGCGCCCCCAGCGGCACCAGCCGCGTCTATGCCGTCGATCTCGGTTCGGGCTACTGCGGGCTGACCGGCGGTGGGGCGAGCTGTTACGTCGCCAAGAATGACGGCGTCGTGATCGACCTGACTTTCTACAGCGTCAATGTCAACGGCGTCGGCAAGTCCGTCCTGCTCGCGGGCAAGGACAACTGCTCCGGCAACAACTGCCAGCCGGTCGAGAAGGTCGACACGCGCAAGCCCGCCAATCTGGGCCTGCAACGCCTGAACTGGCGCGAGATCATGACCAACAACTGAGCTCGATGCTTAGAAAGCAGCAAGGCCGCCCTCGGGCGGCCTTGCTTTTGGGCCTTCGATGACCGCTTCAGCGCGGCAGCGTCGTCGAACCCATCAGGTATTCGTCCACCGCTCGCGCGGCCTGGCGGCCTTCGCGAATGGCCCAGACCACCAGGCTCTGGCCGCGGCGCATGTCGCCGGCGGCGAAGACCTTGTCGACATTGGTCTTGTAGGCATTCGCGCCTTCGGTCGTCGCCTTGCCGTTGCCGCGGGCATCCTTGTCGACACCGAAGGCCTCCAGGATGGTGGCGACCGGCGACACAAAGCCCATGGCCAGGAAGGCGATGTCGGCCTTGAGGACCTGCTCGCTGCCCTCGACCTCGATCATCTTGCCGCCTTCCCACTTCAGGCGCACCGTCTTCACGCCGGTCAGCTTGCCCTTTTCGCCGATGAATTCCTTGGTGGCGATGGCGAACTCGCGTTCGCAGCCCTCTTCATGGCTGGACGAGGTGCGCAGCTTGATGGGCCAGTAGGGCCATGTGAGAGGCCGGTCCTCGACCTCGGGCGGCTGGGGCAGCAGCTCGAACTGGGTCACGCTCTTTGCGCCATGGCGGTTGCTGGTGCCGACGCAGTCGGAGCCGGTGTCGCCGCCGCCAATGACGATGACGTGCTTGCCGGCCGCCGTGATCTGGCCCTTGAGCTTGTCGCCGGCGTTGACCTTGTTCTGCTGGGGCAGGAATTCCATTGCGAAATGGACGCCGGCCAAGTCACGGCCCGGCACTGGCAGGTCGCGCGACTGCTCGGCGCCGCCGGTCAGCACGATGGCGTCGAACTGCGCCTTCAGCTCGTCGGCGCTGATGGTCTCTTTGGCCCAGTTGGTGACCTTGCCGCCTTCGGGCAGGGACCCGACCAGCACACCGGCGCGGAACTCCACGCCCTCGGCCTTCATCTGCTCGACGCGGCGGTCGATATGGGACTTCTCCATCTTGAAGTCAGGGATGCCGTAACGCAGCAGGCCGCCGACGCGGTCGTTCTTCTCGAAGACGGTGACGCTGTGACCGACGCGCGCCAGTTGTTGGGCAGCCGCCAGGCCGGCCGGGCCGGCGCCGACGATGGCGACCTTTTTGCCCGTCTTGACCTTGGGCGGCTGGGGATGCACCCAACCCTCGGCCCAGGCGCGGTCGATAATGGCGTGCTCGATGGACTTGATGCCCACCGCGTCGTCATTGACGTTCAGCGTGCAGGCCGCCTCGCAGGGGGCGGGGCAGATGCGGCCGGTGAATTCGGGGAAGTTGTTGGTGCTGTGCAGAACGGTGATGGCGTTCTTCCAGTCCTCCGGCCGGCCCTTGTAGACCAGGTCGTTGAAGTCCGGAATGATGTTGTTGACCGGGCAGCCGTTGTTGCAGAACGGCGTGCCGCAGTCCATGCAGCGGGCGCCCTGCTGCTTGGCCTGGTCGACGTTCAACGCGATGACGAATTCCTTGTAGTTCTTGACGCGAACCGGAACGGGCTCATAGCCCTCTTCCAGGCGCTCGTACTCCATGAAGCCGGTGACTTTTCCCACGGCGGTGCTCCTCAGACTTTCGCAGCTGCAGGCGCCTTGGCCTGAGCGATGGTGGTAGCGGCTTCCTTGGCGGCGTTGATCTCGCCCAGGGCACGACGGTATTCGTTAGGGAACACCTTGACGAACTTGGCGCGCGACTCGGCCCAGTGGTCGAGGATGTCGCGGGCGCGCTGGCTGCCGGTCCAGCGGTGGTGGTCTTCCAGCAGCTTGCGCAGGATGGCCTCGTCGGTCTGCGGTTCGCGGTCCACGCCGTCGACGGCCTTGGTCTTGTGCCAGATGGCCTTGTCGACCGTGGCCTCCTGCTCGTGCGCGGGCAGCAGCTTCTCCAGCGTGACCATGCTGGTGTTGCAGCGCTTGGCGAAGTGGCCGTCCTCGTCATAGACGTAGGCGATGCCGCCACTCATGCCGGCGGCGAAGTTGCGGCCGGTCCTGCCCAGCACGGCGACGGTGCCGCCGGTCATGTACTCGCAGCCATGGTCGCCCGTGCCTTCGACGACGGCCGTGGCCCCCGACAGGCGCACCGCAAAGCGCTCGCCGGCCACGCCGCGGAAGAAGGCCTCGCCGCGGGTCGCGCCGTACAGCGCGGTGTTGCCGACGATGATGTTCTTGGTGGCATCGCCGCGGAAGTCGATGCTGGGGCGCACGACGACGCGGCCACCGGACAGGCCCTTGCCGGTGTAGTCGTTGGCGTCACCGATCAGGTAGAAGCTGATGCCCTGGGCCAGGAAGGCGCCGAAGCTCTGGCCGCCCGTGCCTTCCATCTGAATGAAGATGGTGTGGTCGGGCAGGCCCTCGGGCTTGCGGCGGATCAGTTCACCGGACAGGCGTGCACCGACTGAGCGGCGCACGTTGCTGACCTCCTGCATGAACTGCACCTTCTCGCCTTTCTCGAAAGCCGGCAGGCACTTCTCGATGAGCTTGACGTCCAGCGCACGTTCCAGGCCATGGTCCTGCACATCGTTGTGGATGCGCGCAACGTCGGCGGGAACGTTGGGGCGGTGGAAGATGCGGGCGAAGTCCAGGCCCTTGGCCTTCCAGTGCGAGATGGCCTTCTTGGTGTCCAGCCAGTCACTGCGACCGATCAGTTCGTCGAACTTGCGCACCCCGAGCTGGGCCATGATCTGGCGTGCTTCCTCGGCAACGAAGAAGAAGTAGTTGACGACGTGCTCGGGGCGGCCGGTGAACTTCTTGCGCAACACCGGGTCCTGCGTAGCCACGCCCACCGGGCAGGTGTTGAGGTGACATTTGCGCATCATGATGCAGCCCTCGGCCACCAGCGGCGCGGTCGCGAAACCGAATTCATCGGCACCCAGCAGCGCGCCGATGACGACGTCGCGGCCGGTCTTCATCTGGCCGTCGGCCTGCACGCGCACACGGCCACGCAGGCGGTTCAGCACCAGGGTCTGTTGGGCCTCGGCCAAGCCCAGCTCCCACGGCGTGCCGCAGTGCTTGATGGATGACCAGGGCGAGGCGCCCGTGCCGCCATCATGGCCGGCGATGACGATGTGGTCGGCCTTGCACTTGGCCACGCCCGTGGCGACGGTGCCGACGCCGACTTCTGACACCAGCTTGACCGATACGTCCGCCTTGGGGTTGACGTTCTTCAGGTCGTGGATGAGCTGGGCCAGGTCTTCGATGGAGTAGATGTCGTGGTGAGGCGGGGGGCTGATGAGGCCTACGCCCGGCACCGAGTGGCGCAGGAAGCCGATGTACTCGGACACCTTGCCGCCGGGCAGCTGGCCGCCTTCGCCGGGCTTGGCGCCCTGGGCCATCTTGATCTGAATCTGGTCGGCGCTGACCAGGTATTCGGTCGTGACGCCGAAGCGGCCCGAAGCCACCTGCTTGATCTTGGAGCGCAGGCTGTCGCCGTCCTGCAGCTCGTAGTCGGCCTCCATGATCTTGTGGCCCAGCACGTCGCCGACCTTGCTGCCGCCGGTGATCTTGATGCCCTTGAGCTCGTTGCGGTAGCGGGCCGGGTCTTCGCCGCCCTCGCCCGTGTTGCTCTTGCCGCCGATGCGGTTCATGGCGACGGCCAGCGTCGCGTGGGCCTCGGTGGAAATGGAGCCCAGGGACATGGCGCCGGTGGCGAAGCGCTTGACGATCTCGGCCGCCGATTCGACCTCATCCAGCGGCACGGCCTTGGCCGGGTCGAACTTGAACTCGAACAGGCCGCGCAGCGTCATGTGGCGCTTGCTCTGGTCGTTGATGAGCTGGGCGTATTCCTTGTAGGTCTCGAACTTGCCACTACGCGCGCTGTGCTGCAGCTTGGCGATGGCATCGGGCGTCCACATATGCTCTTCGCCGCGCACGCGCCAGGCGTACTCGCCGCCGGTCTCCAGCATGCTGTCCAGTAGAGGGTCATCGCCGAAGGCCGCCTCGTGCATGCGGATGGCTTCCTCGGCCACCTCGAACACGCCGATGCCGCCGACCTGGGTGGCCGTGCCGCGGAAATACTTCTCGACGAAATCCGCCTTCAGGCCGATGGCCTCGAAGATCTGCGCGCCGCAGTAGGACATATAGGTCGAGATGCCCATCTTGGACATGATCTTGGACAGACCCTTGCCCACCGCCTTGATGTAGTTGTAGCGGGCCTGTTCGGCGCTCAGCTTGGCCGGCAGCTCATCGCCCATGGCCTCAAGGGTTTCGAGGGCTAGATAGGGGTGGACGGCTTCGGCGCCATAACCGGCCAGCACGGCGAAGTGGTGCACCTCACGGGCGGTGCCGGTCTCGACGACCAGGCCGGCCGTCGTACGCAGGCCTTCACGCACCAGATGATGGTGGACGGCGGACAGGGCCAGCAGCGCGGGGATGGCGATGCGGTCCCGGCTCAGGTGACGGTCCGTGATGATGAGGATGTTGTGGCCAGTCTTGATGGCGTCCACCGCCGAGGCGCACAGCGAAGCCAACTGGGCTTCCACGCCGGCACGGCCCCAGTCGCGCGGGTAGGTGATGTCCAGTTCCTGCGGCTTGAACTTGCCGTTGGTGGGCGCCTCGATGCCGCGCAGGCGGGCCATGTCGTCGAAGTCCAGGATGGGCTGGCTGACTTCGAGACGCATCGGCGGGTTGATGGCGTTGATGTCCAGCAGGTTGGGCTTGGGGCCGATGAAGCTGTTCAGCGACATCACGATGTTTTCGCGGATCGGGTCGATCGGCGGGTTCGTGACCTGGGCGAAGAGCTGCTTGAAGTAGTTGTAGAGCGGCTTGTTCTTGCCCGACAGCACCGCCAGCGGCGAGTCGTTGCCCATGGAGCCGATGCCCTCTTCGCCATTGGCGGCCATGGGCGCGAGCAGGAACTTGATGTCTTCCTGCGTCGTACCGAAGGCCTGCTGGCGGTCCAGCAGCGAGGTGGTGAAACCGGGGCGGGCCGTCTCGGGCACGGCGATGTCGTCCAGCTTGACGCGGACGTTTTCGATCCACTGGCGGTAGGGGCGCGCGTTGGCAAACTGGTTCTTCAGTTCCTCGTCATCGACGATGCGGCCCTGCTCCAGGTCGATGAGGAACATCTTGCCGGGCTGCAGGCGCCACTTCTTGACGATCTTGGACTCGGGAATGGGCAGCACGCCGGATTCAGAGGCCATGACGACGAGGTCGTCGTCGGTGATGCAGTAGCGGGCCGGGCGGAGGCCGTTGCGGTCCAGCGCGGCGCAGACCTGGCGACCGTCGGTGAAGGCCATGGCGGCGGGACCGTCCCAGGGCTCCATCATGGCGGCGTGGTATTCGTAGAAGGCGCGGCGGCGCTCGTCCATGCCTTCGTGCTGCTCCCAGGCTTCCGGGATCATCATCATGGCGGCGTGGGCCAGCGGGTAGCCGGCCATCGTCAGCAGCTCGATGGCGTTGTCGAAGGTGGCCGTGTCGGACTGGTGCTCGAAGCTGATGGGGTAAAGCTTCTTCAGGTCGTCGCCCAGCACCGGCGACTTCATGACGCCTTCGCGGGCCCGCATCCAGTTGAAGTTGCCCTTGACCGTGTTGATCTCGCCGTTGTGGCAAACCATGCGGTAGGGGTGAGCCAGGGGCCACTCAGGGAAGGTGTTGGTCGAGAAGCGCTGGTGCACGAGCGCGATGGCCGAGACGACGCGCGGGTCGGCGAGGTCCAGGTAGTACTTGCCGACCTGGTCGGCGAGCAGCAGGCCCTTGTAGATAACGGTGCGGCAGCTCATCGACGGCACGTAGTACTCGCGGCTGTGCGTGAGCTTCAAGGCCTGGATGGCGCTTGAGGCCGTCTTGCGGATGACGTAGAGCTTTCGCTCCAGGGCGTCGGGCACGATGATGTCCGTGCCGCGGCCGATGAAGATCTGCCGGATCACGGGCTCCTTCTCGCGCACGGTGGGCGACATGGGCATGTCGCGGTCCACCGGCACGTCGCGCCAGCCGATCAGCACCTGGCCTTCGGCTTTGATGGCGCGGGCGAGTTCCTGTTCGCAGGCCAGGCGGGAGGCGGCCTCTTTGGGCAGGAAGATCATGCCGACGCCATACTCGCCGGGGGGCGGCAGGTTGATGCCCTGCTTGGCCATCTCCTCGCGGTAGTACTCGTCCGGGATCTGGATCAGGATGCCGGCGCCATCGCCCATCAACTTGTCGGCACCCACCGCGCCGCGGTGGTCCAGGTTTTCGAGGATTTTCAGGCCCTGCTGGACGATATGGTGGGCCTTCTGGCCCTTGATATGCGCCACGAAGCCGAGGCCGCAGGCGTCCTTCTCATTGGTTGCGCGGTAGAGCCCATGTTCGGCAAGGTCTTGGATCTCGGCTTGAATCTGCGCGGCGTGGCTCATGGCGCCCTCCTGGAACACAACAGGGCGGGAGCGTAATGCAGTGCAGCAAATGCAGCAACTTGATTAAATTGGGGTCGGAGTCAATTATGTTCTTTTGAAATTAGAGATTCATTTTAATTAGGGCCATAGTCAAGTCGTTCAGGGCGATTCACTCGGCGAGGTCGGAAGCGGCGTTTTGCGGGGGCGACCGCGCGGCCGTTTGACGGCCACCTTCGGGTGGACATCGGCCAGGGCGTTGAGGAAGGCCGCGCTGCCGACGGGCCGCCCGCGGAGCACGGCTTCGGTGAATTGCGCCTGCTCCAGGGGCGTCGTGCCCTGCCCCATCAACTCGGCATAGGCATGCTCGCGCTCGAAGGGTGTGTTTCCGAGCGACCAATACAACTCGTGCTCTGTCACCAGCGGGCTGCGGACTCGACCCAGATGGTGGGTGGCGCTGGACCATGGCCATTGAGCAGCTTCCTGGCAAAGCCCGGCGCGAACGGGATTCAGCTCGATGTAGCGCATGCAGGCCAGCAGATGCCGTTCACCCTCGATCAGGCCGGCGCGAAATCTCCCCTCCCAGAGCGTGCCGCTGCGCTGGTGCCGGGTGTTGAACCAGGCCACATAGCGGCGCCCCAGCGCCTGCATCATGCGGCTGAGCGCGTCAGCCTCGGGCGGCGTCAGCAGCAGGTGCAGATGGTTGTCCATCAGCACATAGGCGTGAATGGCTACCCGGTACAGAGCGGCAACCTCGCCCAGCGTCGCCAACATGTGCTGGCGGTCGTGATCGCTGAAGAAGATGGTCTGGCGGTTATTGCCGCGCAGGATCACGTGGTGAGGCTGACCCGGCAGGATCAGGCGGGGAAGACGAGCCATGAATGCATCCCTTGCGGCTCAACAGCCAAATTGGAGGCATTCAGGATAATCGACTCCGACCCCAATTTCTCAGAACAGACTCTTGCCCGTCAGTCGAAGATGCTCGCGAATCGCAAACCGGTCGGTCATGCCGGCGATGTAGTCGGCGCAGGCGCGCTCGCGGTCGGGGCGGTCGGCGAAGTCGGGGGGCATCTGGCTGACGTCAGCCGAATAGGCCGCAAACAGGTCGCGCAGCACCTGTTCGGCACGTGCGCGCGTGGCCTGCACCTGGGGATGGCGGTACAGGTTGGCAAAAAGGAAACGCTTCAGCGCCGTGCTCTTGGCGCGCATGTCCGGGCTGAAACGCAGCAGCGGCTTGTCGGCGCGGCGCACGGCCTCGACGTCGGCAGGTGCCGCGTCGGCCAAGGCGGCACGCGTGGCGTCGATGATGTCGTAGACCTGGGCCGACAGCATGCGGCGTATGGTCTCGAACAGCAGGCGCTTGCCGGACAGGCCCGGGTGAGCGTCGAGCGCGGCCTGCCAGTGCTCGCGCACCAGTTCCACCTCCAGCAACTGCTCCAGCTCGATCAGGCCGGAGCGCACGCCGTCATCCACATCGTGGGCGTTGTAGGCCACCTCGTCGGCGAGATTGCAGAGCTGGGCTTCCAGGCTGGTCTGGCCGCCCCGAAGGAAGCGCAGCGCGATGCCGTCGGGCTCCGCCGCCTCGATCACTTCGGCATTGCGGCGCGAGCAATGCTTGAGGATGCCCTCGCGCGTCTCGAAGCACAGGTTGAGGCCGTCGAAGGCGGGGTAGCGCTGCTCCAGGTGGTCGACGACACGCAGCGACTGCAGGTTGTGCTCGAAACCGCCATGGCCCCTCATGCAGTCGTCCAGCACGTCCTGGCCCGCATGGCCGAAAGGCGTGTGGCCGAGGTCATGAGCCAGGGCCACGGCCTCGACCAGGTCTTCGTCCAACCCCAGGCTGCGGGCGATGGACCGCCCCAGTTGGGCCACCTCGAGGGAGTGCGTCAGCCGCGTGCGGAAAAGGTCGCCCTCGTGGTTGAGGAAGACCTGGGTCTTGTAGACGAGGCGGCGGAAGGCCGTGCTGTGGATGATGCGGTCGCGATCACGCTGGAATTCGCTGCGCGTGGGCGCGGCCGGCTCGGCAAGGCGGCGGCCGCGGCTGCGCGCCGGGTCGGCGGCATAGGCCGGGCGCTTCGCCAACACCTCAGGCCGCTCCGTGGGCCGCCAGCGTTTCGACAATGCGCGCGTCGGGCACCGAATGCAGGCCGGCCCGGCCCAGCGCCTCGATGAGGACGAAGCGGATCTCGCCCGCCTCGGCCTTCTTGTCCACGCGCATCAGCGACAGATAGCGCTCGGCACCGAGCTTGGGTGGGCGCACGGGCAGCCCTGCCCTCTCGATGAGGCGCTTCAGGCGCTCGGCAAAATTCGCCGGCATCAAGCCCATGCGCTGCGATAGATCCGCTGCCAGCACCATGCCGCAGGCGACGGCCTCGCCGTGCAGCCAGGCGCCATAGCCCATGCCGGCTTCGACGGCGTGTCCGATGGTGTGGCCGAAATTGAGGATGGCGCGCAGGCCCTGCTCGCGCTCGTCCTGGCCCACCACATCGGCCTTGATCTCGCAGCTGCGCCGCACGGCGTAGCCCAGCACCGCCTTGTCGCGGGCCAGCAGGGCATCCAGGTTGTCCTCGATCCAGCAAAGGAAACCGGCATCGGCGATGGGGCCGTATTTGATGACCTCGGCCAGGCCGGCCCGCAGCTCGCGGTCGGGCAGGCTGTCCAGGGTGTCGAGGTCGGCGATGACGCGCTCGGGCTGGTAGAAGGCGCCGAGCATGTTCTTGCCCAGCGGATGGTTGATGGCCGTCTTGCCGCCCACCGAGGAATCGACCTGTGCCAGCAAGGTGGTGGGCACCTGCACAAAGGGCACGCCGCGCATATAGATTGCGGCCGCGAAGCCGGTCATGTCGCCGATGACGCCACCACCCAGCGCGAACAGCACGGTCTTGCGGTCAAGGGCTTGGCCGAGCAGGTGGTCGCAGATGCGGTTCAGGCTGGCCCAGTCCTTGTGCTGCTCACCGTCGGGCAGCACGACGAGGTCGACGCGCTTGTAGACGGCCAGCAGGCGTTCGCGCAGACGGGCGGCGTAGAGCGGCGCCACGGTCTCGTTGCTGACGATGACGGCCGCTGCCGCCTTGGGCAATCGCTGCCAGCTCGTCGCCTCGTCCAGCAGGCCCGAACCGATGCGGATCTCGTAGTCGCGGTTGTCGGGAAGCTGGATGTGGACGGTGTCGGTGGCAGGCATGCGGTCGAGTGTAAGAGCCGCCTCGCCGGCCGCCCTCCGCTTCCCGTAAAGCCGGCATCAAAGCGGCTCGGCGCCCACCGTGGCCGCCACGCGGGTTGGGTCGAGCAGGCCGGCCAGCTCCAGCTGCATCAGCGCCATGTTGACGAGGGCGTGTACCGACGGGCGCGCGCTCTCCAGCACATAGTGGGCGCAGCGACGGTAGAGGGGGTCGCGCTGCTGGTGCAGCTCGCGCAGCTTGGCCAGCGGATCGCGCACCTGCAGCAGCGGCCGCGTCGTGTCGTGGCGCAGGCGGCGGAACAGGTCTTCCGGGGTTGAGCGCAGATAGAGCACCGTCGCGCCGTTGTGCAGCAGGTCGCGGTTGCGCTCGCGCAGCACCGCGCCCCCACCGGTTGCCAGCACGCAGTCTCCAGCTCGCGAGATCAGCTCGGTGATGACCTCGGTCTCGAGGTCGCGAAAGGCGTCCTCGCCGTTGCGATCGAAGAACTGCTTGATGCTGCCACCGATGCGCTGTTCGATCTCATGGTCCGAATCGACAAAAGGCACGCCGATTTGGCGTGCCAGTTGCTTGCCGACAGTGGACTTGCCACCGCCCGGCATGCCCACCAGGGCGATCACGAACGGGTTCAGACTGCCCCCGTTGACATGGTCAGTTGGGGTCCGCGCAGGAATTTACTTTGCCGTAGGGACTCCGTTCGAATGGCGGGCCACCTTCAGCTTTCACCACCGACAGCGGAACCAGAGTGATCCTCTCGATGCCGGACAGCGAACTCTCGGTGTAGCCGGGCGTGGCGATCCGCCCATACCAGGCCGGCGGACTGACGACGCCGGCGGCAGTGACGCGTATGGAGTACTCCAGCCAAGATCCGAAGTTCTTCGGATACTCAATGCGCAGCACAGCCAGCCCGTTGCTATCGGTCTTGGTCGTACCGACCATCGCGATGGATGCATCGGACTTGCGCGGATCGAGCTGACCGTTGCCGTTCACATCCTCGGAGACGCCGTTGAAGGTGTCGATGACGCCATTGCGGAAACCGCCTACCGAGCTGTCTTCAGCCGTGCATCTGGCCGTGATCACCTGGTCCCACCGGTTAAGGGCCGTGTTGTAGGTCCATACCCCCTTCAGATACGACGGCAGATCCAGCAGCGGGGTCAGCTGCACGTCCGACTTGGGATTGCCGGCGGCATCGACCACCAACACCGTAAATCGTTGGATGTAGGTCTGCCCGACGGCTCCATCGTCAACTAGGTTGTCCGTGCCGATGGAGATCGACAACGGCTGCTCGACGACTGTCAGCGACACCGACAACAAGCGCGCTCCAGGGCATGCAGCAATGGTCTCGACGCTATCGTCCTTGGCATAGCAGGCGAAGACCCTGACCTGGTCGGTCGAGCTGGCCCGCTGGCCGGGGATGAAGCTGGAAATTGCAACACCGTTGGCGTCGGAAGTCACGACGGCATCTTGGCCCGAGCCGATGTCGCCATCGGTACCCGCCGTGTTGCCACCCAAACCCAGGCGCACGCGGACGTTGGGGATGGGTACGTTGTTGGCCGTCAGGAACAGCAGCCGCAGTTCTGCCCGGTTGTCCTTGGTGCCGACGGCATTCACGCTGACGACGGAGGGGGCCACGGTGAAGGTGGCCGAGGCGATGTCGACGCCAGGTGGCACATCGGACAGCTTGGCGTCGATCTGCACCGTGCTGGTGATGCTGGCGCCGCCCGCCTGGGCGGAAATCCCCGTCGGGCCCGAGCCGGCGGCAGCATAGTTGTAGACGTACTGGCCCTTGCTGTCGGTCGTGCCGGTGGCGCTCGTGGCGGAGCCGGGGCCAGACACGGTGATTGCAACGCCAACCATGGGATTGGCGTTCACGTCGGTCAAGGTGTACGTCACCAGGCCTGCATCGCCCACCTTCAGCGTGGCCGGTTGCAGCGTCGCCTGCAGCTTGGCGCCCGTCACGCGGAAGGAGGCGGTGCGCACAAAAGTGCCGCTCTTGGCCGTCACGGTGACGAGTCGGTTGGAGTGGTCGGCCCCGATCGTGACGGAGGCCTTTGCCGTACCGTCGGCAGCCGTCTTCCCGTTTCCGACCACCAGCACGGCGTTGGAGTCGACGCTGAACGTCACGTCGATGCCGGCCACCGCGTTGCGGCCGCTGTCCACGGCTGTCACGGTCACGTCGACCGTCTCCCCGCCGCCGTTGCCGATGGTGGACTTGTTCAGGCCGATCGAAAGGTCAGCTGCAGTGGGCGTGACCGCCGCCGAATCCACCACGTCGAAGGTGATCGATCGGGACACCGTGCCGCTGGTCGCCGTGACCTTGACGGTGCGGTTGGATTGGTTGTTGCCCAGCGACACCGTTGCGAGGAGCTGTCCCGTCGAGGCGTTGGTCGTTCCGCCTGCTGACACGAAGGCAGACTTGGCCGGGTCGTCCACGGAGAACGTCAGCGGAACGCCACCTACCGCGCCGCGGGAGGAGTCCAACGTCGTCGCCGTGATGTTGACCACCTGGGTGCCATTGTTGGGTAACGTCGTCTTGTCGGATACCAGCGAGATGTCGGCCACCTGGCTGCCGGTGACGCTGTCCACGACATTGAAGGTGAAGGTCTGGCTGATGCTGCCGCTGGAGGCGGTGACGGTGACCGGGCGATTGGTGCGATCGACCAAGCCGACCGTGGCCAACAGGGTACCGTCGGCTGTGCTGGTGCTGGTGCCCTTGGGGGTAACGACCGCGCCGCTGCTGACGGAGAGGGTGACAGGGACGGCCGTGCCAATCAGCGCCGCGTTGCCGGCGGCCAAGGCGGTCACCTTGATGGGCAGCGGAGCCGTGCCGTTGTTAGGCAGACTCGGATCACCGGTGATAGACAGGCCCGTGAGGGTGCTGGTGGTGCCGCCGCCCCCCCCGATGATGGGCGTACCGGCACTGCCGCCACCGCCGCCGCAAGCCGCGAGCGCCGCGGCAAGCACACCGCCCAAAAGCGTGCGGACCACAGTCCGGCTCCAAACATCAAACTTCAACATCTCTTTTCACTCCCGTGCACAGCCTTGGGCCGACACATCGTCAATCCGGTGAATGCTCAGCGAACCGTCTGCCGCTCGCTGACGACCTTGGGCGTCAGGAAGATCAGCAATTCGGTCTTCGCCGTCGTGCGGGTCTTGTTCTTGAACAGGTAGCCAAGCAGGGGCACATCGCCCAGCACCGGCACCTTGTTGACGGTCTCGCCTTCATCCTGGGTGTAGATGCCGCCGATGACGACCGTACCGCCGTTCTCGACCAGCACCTGGGTTTGGACGTGCTTGGTGTTGATGGCATAGCCCTGGGGCGTCAGCGTGCCGCGGCTGTCCTTGTTGACGTCCACGTTCAGGATGACGCTGCCTTCGGGCGTGATCTGTGGCGTGACCTCGAGCTTGAGGTTGGCCTTGCGGAACTGCACCGAGGTCGCACCGCTGGCGGTGGCCACCTGATAGGGCAGTTCCTCACCCTGTTCGATCAGGGCCTTGACCTGATCGGCCGTGATGACCCGCGGGCTGGACACGACCTTGCCCTTGCCGTCGGATTCGAGGGCCGAGAGCTCCAGGTTCAGGAAGCGGTTGGCCGTGGCACTGAACAGCGACAGCGCCACCGTCGACGCCGTGCCGCCGCTGAAGGCGTCGGACGAGGTGTTGGCCGGCAGGTTGACGAACTGGGTGTTGTTGTAGCTCGCGGCAGCACCCTGGTTGGTCTGGGAGCCGACGGCGCTGTAGTTGCCGCCGAGGGTCACATAGTTGCCGCCACCCACGCTGTAGCCCGGGATGCCGCCCTGCTGGCCGCGCAGGTCGTTGCCGCCAAGCTTGACGCCCAGCGAGCGACCGAACTTGTCGTTGGCTTCGACGATGCGCGCCTCGATCAGCACCTGGCGAACCGGGATGTCGATCTTGGCAATCATGGCCTGGATTTCCTCGAGCTTGCTCGGGATGTCTGACACGAAGAGCTGGTTGGTACGTGGCTCGAAGATGACGCTGCCGCGCACGGACAGGATGCGGGTGCCCGTGCCGGCGCTGCTGCTGCCGCTGCTGCCACCACTACCGCTGCCGGAACTGCCGCCCTGGCCGGTCAGCCCCTTGGCGATGTCCTCGGCCTTCACGTAGTTGAGCTGGAAGGACTGGGTGCGCAGCGGCTCGAGCTGGGCGATGTCAGCCTTGGCCTGCAGGTCAAGCTTTTCCTTCGCGGCCAGTTCGTCCCTGGGCGCGACCCACAGCACGTTGCCGGACTTCCTCAGGCCCAGACCCTTGGCCTGCATGATGATGTCCAGCGCCTGGTCCCAGGGCACGTCCTTCAGGCGCAGGGTGACACTGCCGGTCACCGTGTCGCTGGTGACGACGTTGAAGTTGGTGAAGTCGGCAATGACCTGCAACAGCGCGCGGACTTCGATGTTCTGGAAGTTCAACGACAGCTTGTCACCGGCATAGCCGGGGCCCTGGGTCAGTTTGTTCGGGTCGACCTTCATCGACCGGACCTCGAGCACGAACTGGGTGTCGCTCTGGTAAGCGCTGTGCTCCCAGTTGCCCTTGGGCTCGACCAGCATGCGCACGCGGTCGCCCACCTGCGTCGTCGTGATGGTCTGCACCGGCGTGCCGAAATCGACCACGTCGATCTTGCGACGCAGGTTCTCCGGCAGGCTGGAACGCAGGAACTCCACCACCAGGCTCTGGCCCTGCTGCTGGATGTCGACGCCAACCTGGTTGCTCGGCAGATTGACGATGACGCGTCCGGCATCGTCCGCGCCGCGGCGGAAGTCGATGTCGCGCAGCGCCTGGGTCGCGTCGTTCAGGCTCTGGGCGAAGTGCACGGGCTCGCTCGGCGCCGGCGCCTGCTGGGGCACTGGCGTGTCCAGCACCAGCACGAGGGCATTGCCTTCCAGCTTGGCGCTGTAGTTCGAGGCATGGCGCAGATTCAGCACCACGCGGGAACGTTCACCTGCCTGGGCCACATTAGCCGAACGCAGATTGCCCTGGTTGATGTCGATCTGGTTGCGGCCAATGCCGTTCACGACGCCCGGCAGATCGATGGCGATGCGCGGTGGCGTCTGGATCGTGAAACCCGTCGGCACGGCCGGCAAGGGCTCGCTCAGTTCGATGCGCACGACCTCCACCCCCGCCTGCTGGCTGGTGTTGATGGCGCGAATCTGCGTCTGCGCCCAAGCCGCCGGCACCGCCAGCAGCGTGAGTGCGAATCCCAGCAACCAGCCACGGCCCATCGACTTGTTCTCCTGCAGTGTCTTCATCGTCCCTTCTCCTGTAGCTGGAGGGTACTGGTGCGCTCGATCCACTCGCCCGCAGCGTCCTGGACGACTTCTCGCAACGTGATCTCGGTCTCGCTGATCTTGGTGATGCGGCCGAAGTTCTGGCCGAGGTATTCCCCGGCCTTGACCTGATACAGCAGGTTGTCGACGCGCAGCAGCGCATAGCGCTTGCCGTCACGCGTCAGGCTGCCCACCATCGTCATGCCATCCAGCGGGTAGGCCTCCAGAGGCTCCTTGCGGCGGCTGATCTCGGCCGTCAGCAGGGAATTCGGCTGGGCCGCCTCCTGCTTGATCGCAACGCTGAGCTTCTGCGGGCTGAAGGGGTCCACGCCGGTAGCCGACTCATAGGGCTGGGGCAGGAACTTCTTGGGCGGCAACAGCGGCGTGATGGTCGTCTTGGCTTCCTTCTGCTCCTGCGCCATCCACTGGCGTAGTTCATCCATGTCACTGCCGCAGCCGGCCAGCGGCAGCAGCACGACCAGGGGCATCAGCCGGCGCTTCATTTCTTGGCTCCTGCCGTCTTCGCGGCGGCCTTCCTCTGCTCGGCCACCTCGCCGGCATCGAGGTAGCGATAGGTGCGCGCCGTGGCTTCCATGCTGAGGGCGCCATTCGCGTCGCGCGGGCCCTGCGGCGCGACGACGACGAGGTTGTGCAGGGTGACGATGCGCGACAAGTTGGACACGTCGGCAGCGAAGGCGCCGATATCGTGATAACGGCCCGACACCTTGACCGCGATCGGCAGTTCAGCGTAGTAGTCCTTGATCAGCACCTGGCCGGGCCGGAACAGCTCGAACTGCAGGCCGCGGCCGACGCCGGCGCTGCTGATGTCGGACAGCAGGGAGTCGATCTCCGCCTTGCCGGGCAGTTGCTTCTCGAGCTGGGTCACGTACTCCTCGACCTGGCTCTTCTGCTTGCGCAACTCGGGCAGGTTGACGGCCTGGGCCAGCTTGTTGTGATAGTCCTGGCGCAGCTGGGGCTCACGGTCGCGCTCGGCGTCCAGGCCGGCCTGGACATCGGACAGCACGAAAGCATAGCCCGCTCCGGCGACGGCCAGCATCACGACGAAGAACGCCGCGAGCTTGGGCAACAGCGGCCACTGGCCGGGCTCCTTGGGGTTGAGGCCCTGGAACTGGCTCGCGACTTCAGCGAACCAGGCGTTCAGGTCGAACTTGGATGTGGAGGTCGCCATGGCTGTCAGCTCTTCTTCGGCGCCGAAGCGGGAGCGCCCGGCGCCGCTTCGCGCACCGGCGTCTTGATCGAGACCTTCATCGAGAAGTCCAGAAGGCGGCGCTGGTCACGCGTGTTGGTCGTGACGCTGGCCAGCTTGACTTCGATGAGATCGGGCTTCTCCAGCCATTCCGAGCTGCGCGCCACATTGCGCAGGAACTCGGACACGCGCTCGTTGGTCTGGGCGATGCCGCTGATGGTGACGACCTTGGCGTCCTGGCGGATTGCGGTCAGGTAGATGCCTTCGGGCGCCAGCCGGGCCACGTCGTTGAGCAGTTGCACCGGCGTGTTGCGGTCCGTCTGCAGGTCCTCGACGGCGCGCTGGCGGGCCTTCAGGGACTCGATCTCGGCCTTGAGGTCGGCGATGTCCTTGATCTGTGCCTCGAGCCGCGTGATCTCGTTTTGGATGTACTGGTTGTGCGACTGCTGCTCGGCCGTCAGGAATTCCAGCATCAGATAGGCAGCCACGACTATGCCCGCGCCGACAAGGCCGGCGAGGCCCAGGCCCGCGAAGAATGCCGCCTTGCGCCGCTTGCGCCGCTCTTCGCGGTAGGGCAGCAGGTTGATCAGGATCACTGGAAGAACCTCCGCATCGCGAGGCCGCAGGCGGTCAGATAGGACGGCGCTTCACGCTGCAGCCTGGACTCCCGCACGGCCGTGCCCATGCCCATGTTCTCGAAGGGATTGACCACCATGCAGGCAAAGCCGGTCAGGTCGGTCACGCGCTCCTTCAGGCCCGGCAGCGTCGCGGTGCCGCCGGCCAGCATCACGTAATGCACCTTGTGATGCGGCGTGCTGGTGAAGAAGTACTGCAGTGCCCGGCCGATCTCCTGGGACAGACTGTCGACGAAGGGATTCAGCACGCTGCTCTCGTAGTCTTCGGGCAGCTCGTTGGCCAGCTTCTTCTGCTCGGCTTCCTCGAAGGAGAAACCGTATTGACGCGAGATGAGCTGCGTCAGCTGGGAACCCCCGAAGGACTGGTCGCGGTCGTAGAGCAGTTCGTCGTCGCGCAGCACCTTGAGGCTGGTGGTGTCTGCACCGATCTCGAACAGCGCGACGAGGGCATCCTTGCCCTCGTTGGGCAGGGCGGCGATCAGGCGCCCCATGGCCATCCGTGAGGCATGAGATTCGATGTCCAGCACGACGGGGCGCAGCCCGGCGGCCTCGGCCAGACCCTGGCGGTCCTGCACGCGGTCCTTGCGGGAGGCGGCGATCAGCACCTCGACATCACCCACCGACGTGGGACTCGGGCCGATGACGCAGAAGTCCAGGCTGACCTCGTCCAGCGAGAACGGGATGTATTGATTGGCCTCGGCCTCGACCTGCAACTCGAGCTCTTCCTCGCGCAGGCCGGCAGGCAGCATGATCTTCTTGGTGATGACGGCGGATTGCGGCATGGCCAGGGCCGCATCGCGGGTTCGGCTGCCACTGCGCGCGACGACGCGACGCACGGCGTCTGCAACCTCATCGAATTTCTCGATCTGGCCGTCAGCGATCCAGCCCTTCTCGAAGGGCTCGCTCGCGAAACGCTCCAGAACGAATTCGCCGCTCTTGGTCTGGCTCAATTCCACCAGCTTGACGCTGGAAGAACTGATATCCAGGCCAATCAGGGGGGCGTGCTTGCGACCCAAAAGTGCGTCAAGTATTCCCATGCCCTTTGTCCCCGACACGCGAGTTACGTATCGGACTATTAATAAGTTACTTGAATGCTAGCAGCAAAGCCGTTGACGCCGAACGGAAATTCGGCGCGAGCTGGTAACGCCACGTTGCTAAACATACACGATTCAATTGACTTGCAAGCTCCTGAAAAACACAGGGGAAGCGGTCGTTTGACACGCCGCTCGGGACCGTTGCCGGTATACAAGGCGGCGTCAACGGCCCTTCCTATAATCCGCCGCCTCCTTCCAACGCGCCTTTGGGCGCGCCCTGCCGGCTCATGAATGACAAGCCCCGCTCCTCTGCTTCCAGTCCTTCGCCCGCCGGCACGTCCCAATCCACCACCCTCGCCCGCTTGAGCCCCCGCCTGGGCCGCTGGGCCTTGTGGGGCCTGGGCCTCGTGGCTGGCGGAGTGCTGGCGGTGGCCCTGCTGCTGGCCCTGGGGCTGGCCCTCGCCTATCCCAACCTGCCCGACATCAGCGGCCTGACCGACTACCGGCCCAAGCTGCCCATGCGCGTGCTGTCCAGCGACGGCGTGCTGCTTGGCGAGTTTGGCGAAGAGCGCCGTAGCTATCTGCCGATCAAGGAGATCCCCAAGGTCATGCAGGAGGCGGTGTTGGCCATCGAGGATTCGCGCTTTTACCAACATGGCGGCGTCGACTACCTGGGCGTCATCCGCGCCGGCCTGGCCAATGTCGGCGAGTCGCGCAGCCAGGGCGCGTCGACCATCACCATGCAGGTGGCGCGCAACTTTTACCTGTCCACGGAGAAGACCTTCACGCGCAAGATCTACGAGATCCTGCTGGCGCTGAAGATCGAATCGGCGCTGTCCAAGGAAAAGATCCTCGAGATCTATATGAACCAGATCTTCCTGGGCCACCGCGCGCACGGTTTCGCGGCGGCCAGCGAGATCTATTTCGGCAAGCCCCTCGACAAGATCAGCGTCGCCGAGGCCGCCATGCTGGCCGGCCTGCCCAAGGCGCCGTCGGCCTACAACCCCATCAACAACCCCAAGCGCGCCGCCATCCGCCAGCAATACATCATCGAACGGATGTACGAGACGGGCTACATCACCGAGGAGCAGCGCGACGAGGCCAAGGCCGAGAAGCTGCGCATCCGCCCGGTGCAGGAGTCGGTCTCGCATGCCGAGTTCGTCGCCGAGGCGGCGCGCCAGCTGATCTTCAACCAGTACGGCGACGAGGCCTATTCGCGCGGCCTGAATGTCTATCTGACGCTGAACAGCGGAGAGCAGAACACCGCCTACCGGGCCCTGCGCCGTGGCATCCTCGACTACGAGAAGCGTCAGGTCTACCGAGGCCCCGAGGCCTATGCCGACCTGCCGGGCGACGCCAAGGAAGTCGATGCCCGCGTCGCCCTGGTGCTGGCCGACCACCCCGCCAACGACGAACTGCTGGCGGCCGTCGTGCTGGACGCCGATCCCAAGAAGGTCACGGCCGTGCTGCAGAGCGGCGACGTCATCGCCATCATCGGCGAGGGCCTGAAGCCGGCCACCTCGGGCCTGTCCGACAAGGGCAACCCCAAGACCCGCATCCGCCGCGGCGCCGTCATCCGCGTCGTCAAAGGTGTCAAGCAGAAGGACGGCAACGAGTGGACCGTCACCCAGCTTCCCGAGGTCGAAGGCGCCTTCGTCTCCCTGGATCCCAAGACGGGCCAGGTGCACGCCATGGTCGGCGGCTTCGACTACAACAAGAACAAGTTCAACCACGTGACCCAGGCCTGGCGCCAGCCGGGTTCCAGCTTCAAGCCCTTCATCTACTCGGCGGCGCTGGAGAAGGGCTTTACGCCCGCAACCATCGTCAATGACGCGCCGCTGTTCTTCGACGCCGGCGCGACGGGCAGCCAGCCCTGGGAGCCCAAGAACTACGACGGCAAGTTCGAAGGCCCCATGCCGCTGCGTACGGCCCTGGCCAAGTCCAAGAACATGGTGTCCATCCGCGTGCTGCATTCCATCGGCGTGAAGTACGCGCAGGACTGGATCACCCGCTTCGGCTTCGAGGCCGAGAAGCACCCGGCCTATCTGACCATGGCCCTGGGCGCCGGCTCGGTGACGCCCATGCAGATGGCCCAGGGTTATGCGGTCTTCGCCAACGGCGGCTACCGCGTCAGCCCCCAGCTCATCGCCAAGATCACCGACAACAAGGGCCGCCTGCTCTATGAAGCCCTGCCCGTCACGCTGGCCGACGACGCCCGCGCCATCGAGCCGCGCAACGCCTTCCTAATGAGCAGCCTGCTGCAAGAGGTCACGCGCAGCGGCACGGCGGCCCGTGCCCAGGCCACGCTGAAGCGCCCCGACATCTACGGCAAGACCGGCACGACCAATGACTCCATGGACGCTTGGTTCGCCGGCTACCAGAAGGAGCTGGTCGCCATCGTCTGGATAGGCTATGACCAGCCGCGCAAGCTGGGCGACCGCGAGACCGGCGGTGGCCTGAGCCTGCCGGTCTGGATCGAGTACATGCAATTCGCGCTGAAGAACAAGCCCGTCGACGAGATGACGCCGCCGGAAGGCATCGTCAACGTCAATGGCGAATGGTTCTTCGAGGAATACACGACCGGCAACGGCGTGCGCGAACTGTCCAACGAGCCCTCGGCGGTTCCGGGTGCGGCGACCGAGGACGAGAAGAAGTCCATCCTGGACCTCTTCAAGAGGTAGCACGGGTCAGGCGCTGAAATTCAGCGCCTGACCCGCCTGCTCGCTGGCGCAGCGCGACAGGCGGGTGCAGAACTCCTGGCCCTCGCGATCCACCCATTGCGAGCCATCCCACTTGAAGTGGTAGCCGCCCGAACGCGCGGCCAGCCAGATCTCCTGCAGCGGCGGCTGGGTGTTGAGCACGATCTTGCTGCCGCCCGGCATGCTGAGCTCCAGCAGGCCGCCGGTGCGGTGGGTGTCGATGTCCACCACGTCGTCCTCCAGCCAGGCATCGATCTGCGCCTCGATGCGGGCGAGCAGGCCATAGGCCTTGGCGTGGTAATCGGCGTCGGACAGGGACATAAACTGGGCGGATGAAGAAGACCGCCATCAGTGTAGGTGGGCGCCTGATCGCCCTACTGATCACCCTTACCGCGATTGCGGGTTGTGGCCAGAAGGGGCCGCTGACCTTGCCCAAGCCGGCTGCCGCCACCTCCGCGCCGGCCTCGGCGCCCGCCCGCTAGGCGGCGCGCCCCTCTTCCACCGCGTGGCAGGCCACGCGCACGCCCTTGAACTCCAGCAGCGCCGGCCGCTCGGCCTTGCAGCGCGCGTTGGCGAGCGGGCAGCGCGGATGGAAGCTGCAGCCGCTAGGCGGATTCAGCGGATTCGGCACTTCGCCCTGCACCGGCGTGCGGGCGCGGCCGGTCATGTGAATGTCGGGGATCGCGTCCAGCAGCATGCGTGTGTAGGGATGGCGCGGGGTGGAGAACAGCTTGGCCTTGTCGGCCACCTCGACGAGGCGGCCGAGGTACATGACGCCGACCTGGTCGGCCACATGGCGCACGACGGCCAGGTTGTGCGAGATGAAGAGATAGGTTAGCCCCCGCTCGCGCTGCAGGTCCTTCATGATGTTGAGGACCTGGGCCTGCACCGACACGTCCAGGGCCGAGGTCGGCTCGTCGCAGACCAGGAACTCGGGCTGGGTGGCGAGCGCCCGCGCGATCGAGATGCGCTGGCGCTGGCCGCCCGAGAACTGGTGCGGGAACTTCTCGGCGTCGGCGGGGTTCAGGCCCACCGAGCTGAGCAGCTCGGCGACGCGCCGCCTGGCCTCGGCCGCATCCTTCACCAGGCCATGCTCGCGCAACGGCTCGGCGACGATGTCCAGCACCTTCCAGCGCGGATTCAGCGAAGCATAGGGGTCCTGGAAGATCATCTGCATGCGCCGGCGCAGCTTCTGCGCACCCGAGCCGCCCAGGGTCTTGGCGATGTCTTCGCCGTCGAAGCGGACGGCGCCGCGCGTCGCGCCGTAGAGGCCGACGAGCAGACGCGCCACCGTGCTCTTGCCGCAGCCGCTCTCACCCACCAGGGCCAGGGTTCTGCCGCGCTCAATGCCGAAGGACACGCCGTCCACGGCATGCACGAAAGCCTTGGGCTTGCGTTCGACGACGCGGTTCAGCCAGGGCGGCGACACGTCGAAGATCTTGGCGAGGTCCTGGACCTCGACGAGGTGGGTGCTCATCGCAGGGCCTCCACGGCGACGGGCTGCCAGCAGGCCGCATGGGTCGCACCCACTTCGGCGATTTCCGGCCGCTCGGCGCGGCAGCGGTCGACGGCGTGGGGGCAGCGCGGGTTGAAGGCGCAGCCGGGCGGGATGGCCGTCAGCCGCGGCATGGCGCCGTCGATCTGCAGCAGGCGCTCGCGGTCCTCGTCCATGGCCGGTATGGAGCCCATCAGGCCGACTGTGTAGGGGTGGGCCGGGCGATGGATGACATCGGCTACCGGGCCGATTTCGGCGATGCGGCCGGCGTACATCACGGCGACGCGATCGCAGGTCTCAGCGATGACCCCCATGTCGTGGGTGACCAGCATGACGGCTGCACCCTGCTCCCGGCACACCTTCTTTAGCAGCGCAATGATCTGCGCCTGGATGGAGACGTCGAGCGCCGTCGTCGGTTCGTCGGCCACGATGAGCCTGGGGTTGGCTGCCAGCGCGAGTGCGATGACGACACGCTGGCGCATGCCGCCGGAGAACTGGTGCGGGAAGTGATCGACCCGCGCCTCCGGCGCCGGGATGCCTGTGGAGGCGAGCAGCTCGATGGCACGCACGCGGGCCTGCGTGGCGCTCAGGTCCAGATGCGTCGTGATGGTCTCAATGAGCTGGCGGCCGACCGTGTACAGCGGGTTCAGCGAGGTCAGTGGGTCCTGGAAGACGGCGCCGATCTCCTTGCCGCGGATGCGGCGCATCTGCTCATAGGGCAGGTTGTCGATGCGCCGGCCGGTCAGCTTGATCTCGCCAGCGGCAATGCGGCCCGGCGGATCCAGCAGGCCGATGATGGCGGCTCCCGTCAGCGACTTGCCGGCACCGGACTCGCCGACGACGCCGAGGATCTCGCCCGATGCGATCGAGAAGGAAATGTCGTCCAGCGCCAGCAGCGTGCCGCGGCGCGTCGGGAACTCCACCCTCAGGTGGCTGACTTCGAGCAGAGGAGCAGCGGTCATCGCAGGCGAGGATTCAAGGCGTCGCGCAGCCAGTCGCCGAGCAGGTTCACGCTGAGCGTGATCAGCACCAGGGTCAGGCTGGGCCAGGCGGTGATCCACCACTCGCCCGAGAACAGATAGTCGTTGCCGTTGCGGATCAGCGTGCCCAGGGACGGGCTGGTGGCCGGCACGCCGACGCCGAGGAAGGACAGAGTGGCTTCGGTGATGATGGCTGAGGCGATCTGGATGGTGGCCAGCACCAGGACCGGACCGAGCACATTGGGCAGCACATGGCGGCGCATGATGCGCAGCGGGCCAACGCCGATGACGCGGGCCGCCTGCACATATTCCTTGTTGCGCTCCACCAGCGTCGAGCCGCGCACGGTGCGCGCGTACTGCACCCAGCCCGTCAGTGCGATGGCCAGAACCAGCACGACGAAGGCCAGCATGTCGGGCGCATGCGGGAAGAGGCTGCGGCCGATGCCGCTGATCATCAGCGCGACCAGGATGGACGGAAAGGACAGCATCACGTCGCAGATGCGCATGATGAAGGCGTCGGTGCGGCCGCCGAGAAAGCCGGCCAGCAAACCCAGGCTCACGCCGATGAGGATGGACAACAGCACCGAGGCGATGCCGACCAGCAGCGAGATGCGAGCGCCATACATCAGGGCCGACAGGATGTCGCGGCCCTGCCCATCGGTGCCCAGGCTGTACTTGGCCTCACCGCCCTCGACCCAGGCTGGCGGCTTCAGGGAATCGAGCAGCTCCAGCGTCGCCAGGTCGAAGGGGTTGTGGGGCGCCACGATCTCGGCGAACAGCGCGCAGACGAAGCAGACCAGCACGATGAAGGCCGCCAGCATCGCGACCGGCGAGGTCCGGAAGGAATGCCAGACGTCGCCATCAAAGAAGCCGCGCAGTGCCGAGGCGGAGGCAGTGGGTTTGGGGTCGGCGTCAACGGCCATGGTCAGTGACGCCCGGCCGCCGGAAGGCACTGACGCGCCCCCTCTGGGGGCAGAGAGCAAAGCGAGCGTGGGGGCTTCATGTTCAGTGGGCCTTGCCTTCGACGCGCAGGCGCGGATCGACGGCGAAATAGAGCAGATCGACGCCGAGGTTGATGACGACGAAGATCAGCGAGATCAGGCAGAGATAGGCCGCCATCACGGGGATGTCGGCGAACTGAACGGCCTGGATGAAGAGCAGGCCCATGCCAGGCCATTGGAAGACCTGCTCGGTGATGATGGCGAAGGCGATCAGCGAGCCGAGCTGCAGGCCGGTGATGGTGATGACGGGCACCAGGGTGTTCTTCAGCGCATGGCCGAAGTAGACGCTGCGGTCGCTGAGGCCGCGGGCACGGGCGAAGCGGATGTAGTCGGTGCGCAGCACCTCCAGCATCTCGGCGCGCACCAGCCGCATGATCAGCGTCAGCTGGAAGGCCGACAGCGTGAAGGCCGGCAAGATCAGGTGCAGCAGGCCATCACGGGTCAGCAGGCCCGAGGTCCAGGAGCCGAAGCTGAGAACCTCGCCACGGCCGAAGCTGGGCAACCACTTGAGCTCCACCGCGAAGACCCAGATCAGCACGATGCCAATGACGAAGTTGGGCAGGCTGACGCCGAACAGCGTGCCCGTCATCAGCAGTTGCGCGCTGGCCTTGCCGCGCCGCAGCGCGGCATAGACCCCGAGCGGGATGCCCAGGCCAAGGGCGATCAGGCCGGCCACCACGGCCAGCTCCAGTGTCGCCGGGAAGCGCTCGGCGATCAGCGTCGAGACCTTGCGGCCCTGCCTCAGGCTGATGCCGAATTCACCCTGGACAGCGTTGCCGGCAAAGCGGGCGAACTGCACCGGGAAGGGCTGGTCCAGACCGAGGTCCTTGCGCAGCGCGATGCGCTGTTCCTCGGTAGCGTCCTGACCCAGCAGGTTGGTGACGGGATCGCCGACGAACTGGAACAGCATGAAGGCGATGAAGGCCACCGCCAGCATGACGACGACGGCCTGGGCCAAGCGGCGAAGGATGAAGACCGACATGAGGGCGTTTTGTGCGGCGCGTCAATGCGCTTCAAGAAGGCGCGATGATGCGGGCGGCGCAGCGGCCAGGCGCGCAGGGAAAGCCCTAGCGTTGGTGAATCGGGATAGGGGCGACCATTGTCGGCCGAGCCCCTCCCACACCACCCGGCATGCGGGTCCGCACCGGGCGGTTCGAGGGCTTGAGGTCATGAGAGCCGGGGAAGGCCCAGCCGGTCGAAG
>Ga0194137_10000355_pt1 | contig 31485 bp, 25 predicted proteins | sample TARM_MetaG_T3_14_FD_134025 | JGI IMG/M metagenome (GOLD analysis project Ga0194137, IMG submission 134025) | Freshwater microbial communities from Pennsylvania, USA, analyzing microbe dynamics in response to fracking - TARM_MetaG_T3_14 (version 2) | ecosystem: Environmental > Aquatic >... | reverse complement strand
GCGTACCCATCCCGAACACGACCGTTAAGCCTTCCAGCGCCGATGGTACTTGGACCGCAGGGTCCTGGGAGAGTAGGACGTCGCCAAGCACAGAGAGAAGCCTGATCCGCGAGCAATCGCCGGTCAGGCTTTTTTTTCTATTCAGAACAAGCGCATGTGTGTTGGACAGAGGCGCATTTCGGACAAACCGTCTTTGCCCGATTATTTCCCTTCAATCCGCTCATACTAATCATCACCAAATCGGTCATTGGAGGTGAAGCAGATGAAGGGGAATCGAAGCATTCGAGTCGCATTGGCGTTCGCCGGAATCATGATGCTGGGGCTTGCCATCCCCGAAGGAAATGGAATTGCACCCGGAGCGCATATGCTGACGGCTTCCGAAGGTTGGAACACCGGTATCGAGAAACACCCGGATAATCTCCAAAAGCAGATTGATCACGCCCATTCCGTTGCTGAAAATACTTTAAAGACGCTTAAGGAACCTTTCAAAGTCAGCAGCACAGCCGCGGCAGCTGGTGCGAAGGAGCCGACCGGAATCGGTCAAAGGGCGGATTCGGTCAAAGGGCCTGTTGCCGAACCGGTCAGAGGCATCTACGTATCCGGCTACGCGGCAGGAAGCCCGAAGGCGATGGGAAGGCTTCGCGATCTGGCGAAGCGGACAGAAATCAATGCCATGGTCATCGATGTCAAAGATGATTACGGCTTGCTGACTTATCCATCGAAAGTGCGGCTGGCTCATCGAATTGGAGCCGATCGCAGGCCTCTCCTGGCTCAGCCTACGCAATTGATCGACGAGCTCCATGCCGAAGGGCTCTACGTGATCGGAAGGCTGGTCGTTTTCAAGGATCCCTGGCTGGCCAGCCGTGTACCGGATTGGGCACTGCATGAGCAGAGCGGCAAGGTATGGAGGGATTCCAAGGGGAAGGCCTGGATCAATCCTTATCGAAGCGAGGTATGGAATTATAATATTGCGATCGCCCAGGAAGCCGCCGAGCTGGGATTTGACGAGATTCAATTCGACTACGTCCGCTTCCCCGCCAATGGAAAGCGGGCAGAGGCGGTCATTGATTATGGCTCGCACGGGACAAACAAATCGGAAGCGATCGGGCAATTCCTCGGCCGTGCGCGGGACAAGCTGCATGGAAAGCCGATATCGGCGGATGTATTCGGCCTGGTTACATCCTCATCGGATGATATGGGGATTGGCCAGACGTGGCGTTCGGTAGCTTCGAGCGTGGATGCCATTTCGCCGATGGTCTATCCTTCGCATTACTCGGCGGGCATGTATGGAATTCCACAGCCCGATCTCAATCCATCCGCTGTCATCCGGAAATCGATGAGCGACGCGGCTGCCCGCAACCGCTATCTGATCCAGAGCGGAATCAAGCCCGCTCAGATCAGGCCTTGGCTGCAAAGCTTTACGGCGACGTGGCTGCATCCCCACCTTGCCTATGGAGAGAAGGAAATCCGGGAGCAGATTCGGGCCGCCCGCGAAGCAGGGGTCGATCAATATCTGCTCTGGAGTCCGCGCTGCATCTATCCTTTGACCGATGAACACCAAGGATGATCAGCATCTGCCTATTGCAGGCATACATCCAAGAGGCACAAGGTCTGGAAAGAGGTGGAAGCGCCTCTGAAAATGACTATGAAAGCAAGATTCCGCTAGGTTGACAGCCCTATACCCCTCTGCTAAGATGGTCAATAATATATTTCGGCAAGCCATAACAAATAGGAGGAAATCATTCGTGTGGGAATCGAAATTCGCTAAAGAAGGCCTCACGTTCGACGATGTGCTGCTTGTACCCCGCCGCTCGGAGGTGCTGCCGCGCGCAGTCCAGGTCGGTACCCAGCTGAGCGACAGCGTCAAGCTGAACATCCCGCTGATCAGCGCGGGCATGGATACCGTAACGGAGGCTGCCTTGGCGATCGCGCTGGCGAGAGAAGGCGGCATCGGCATCATTCACAAGAACATGACGATCGCCCAGCAGGCGGAAGAGGTCGACCGCGTCAAGCGCTCCGAGAGCGGCGTCATCACGAACCCGTTCTCCCTGACTCCCGAGCATCATGTATACGACGCGGAAGAGCTGATGGGCAAATACCGCATTTCCGGCGTGCCGATTGTCAACGAAGAGGGCAAGCTGGTCGGCATTTTGACGAACCGCGACCTTCGTTTCGTACATGATTACTCCATGAAAATCAAAGAAGTGATGACCCACGAAGAGCTGGTAACGGCTCCTGTGGGAACGACGCTGCAAGAAGCGGAAGTCTTGCTTCAGAAGCATAAGATCGAGAAGCTGCCGCTCGTAGACGAGACGAATACGCTTAAAGGCCTCATCACGATCAAAGATATCGAAAAGGCGATTCAATTCCCGAACGCAGCCAAGGACAAGCAGGGCAGGCTCTTATGCGGAGCTGCCGTCGGCATCTCCAAGGACACGGAAGAGCGCGCTGCGGCGCTCGTCGAAGCAGGCATCGACGTCCTGGTCGTGGACTCCGCGCACGGGCATCATATTAATATCATCGAAGCCGTCCGCAATTTGCGGAGCATTTACCCCGAGCTGACGATCATCGCGGGCAACGTCGCCACGGCCGAAGCGACGAGAGACCTGATCGAAGCTGGAGCCTCGGTCGTCAAAGTCGGCATCGGCCCCGGCTCCATCTGTACGACACGCGTCATCGCCGGCATCGGCGTGCCGCAGGTAACGGCGATCTATGACTGCGCCACGGCGGCACGCGAGTACAATGTGCCGGTCATCGCCGACGGCGGAATCAAGTATTCCGGCGACATCACCAAAGCGATCGCAGCCGGCGCCAGCGCGATCATGATCGGCAGCCTGTTCGCCGGAACGGAAGAAAGCCCGGGCGAATCGGAGATCTACCAGGGCCGCCGCTTCAAGGTTTATCGCGGCATGGGCTCCCTCGGCGCGATGAAGGAAGGCAGCAAGGACCGCTACTTCCAGGAGAACGAGAACAAGCTCGTGCCGGAAGGCATCGAAGGCCGCTTGCCTTACAAAGGGCCGCTGGCCGATACGGTCCACCAGCTGATCGGCGGCTTGCGAGCAGGAATGGGCTATTGCGGAACGGCGACCATAGAAGCGCTCAAGAACGATACCTCGTTCATCCGCATTACGGGCGCAGGTCTTCGCGAGAGCCATCCGCATGACGTGCAGATCACGAAGGAAGCCCCGAACTATTCGCTCTAGAAACAAGGATTAGATTTTTCTAAGAAGCAGTCCGCGCCGCGCGCGGACTGCTCTTTTTGCATGTCGGATAAAGCAAAAACATCCCCCGCCTCGTTAACGGTATGGTACAATAAAACCTGATTAATCCATGGTGAAGGAGAGAACAAATTGAAAGCAAGATTCGCTCCGGCTCTCGTGAAGCCGGTTGTCTCCGCCATCGTGGCGGCTACTCTCATTGCAGGCTCTTATATCGCTCCGGCTATTACTCCCGCGGCATCCGCGGCACCCAATACGAGCAGCAGCAACGCCCCGGCAGTCAGCAAAGACAATCCGCTTGGCCTGGCTGCCGATGCGGCCATCCTGATCGATGCCGACACGGGACAAGTCCTCTATTCCTATAACATTGACAAGCCTCTGCCTCCGGCAAGCATGACCAAGATGATGACGGAATATATGGTCCTCAACGCCGTCAAAAGCGGCAAGCTTAAGTGGGATCAGGAAATATCGGTCAGCAAGGAAGCGGCAAGCACGCCGAAGGACGGATCCCAGATCTATTTGGCGGAAGGCGATACCCATACGGTCAAGGAACTGTACACCGCTATGTCGGTCGCGTCGGCCAATGATGCGACTGTCGCGCTGGCTTCCTTCCTAGGAGGATCCGAGGCCGGCTTCGTCACCGAGATGAATGCCAAGGCTCAGGAGCTCGGCCTCAAGACGGCTCAGTTCACGAGCGCGACAGGTCTTCTCGATACGACCGTCATCGCAGCCAAGGATATGGCCAAGCTCGCCATGATCATATTGAAGGAAACTCCGGAATTCCTGGACTACTCCAAGATTCCTTCCGTCAAGTTCCGGGAACGGGACGCCAAGCCGATGATCAACAACGATTGGATGCTTGAAGGCAACAAAGGAAACACCAACTTCAAGCAGTATGTCTATGACGGCGTGGACGGCATGAAGACCGGCTATCTCAGCGCAGCGGGTTACTGCTTCACGGGAACGGTCAAGCGCGGAGACACCCGCCTGATCAGCGTCGTGTACCATACCAAGACCAAAGGCGCCCGTTTCCTCGAGACGCGCAAGCTGTACGACTGGGCTTTCAGCAACCTGGAGCGCAAAACGATCGTTCAGCCGAAAACCGTAGTAGAATCCGCCGCGGAGGCTACAATAACAAAAGGCAAAGCGAAAACCGTCGGCCTGGTGACGGAATCCGACTTCACGCTTATGGTGAAGAAAGGCGCGGCAGTCGAGCCGAAGATCATTGCCACGTCGATCCCCAAGACGGGCGAGCTTGTCGCTCCGGTCGCACAGGGACAGAAGATCGGAACGGTTACGTATAAGTATACGGATGCCGACACCGGCACAGCGGTTACGAAAGAGATCAATCTCATCGCCGCGGAAGGCGTGGAGAAGGCAGGCTGGTTCAAGCTGATGCTGCGCGGCATCGGAGGATTTTTCTCCGGGCTGTTCAAGGGCATCGTCGATTTGTTCTAATACGAACGGTTATAGCGGGATAAGCATGCTCAGCCGAACTGCGCGGAGCGCGGTCATACGGGTCTCGCTGACCGCGGGAGGAATCCGCCGGGAACGGGCAATAACACCTGAGGCTTTCCTGCAATAGTTTCATGCATGAGTTGTCGCCGCTTGGCGTACATGATAGAATTTGGGATAATCAACTCGGAAAAGTTGTCATCGCCCCGTCTTGGGCGAACAGACTATAGGAGGCTTTCAGACCATGTTGGAAACAGGAACATCGCGAGTTAAACGAGGTATGGCGGAAATGCAAAAAGGCGGCGTCATCATGGACGTCATGAACGCGGAGCAGGCCAAGATCGCCGAAGCGGCAGGCGCTACGGCAGTCATGGCCCTTGAGCGCGTGCCTTCGGATATCCGCGCCGCAGGCGGCGTAGCCCGCATGGCGGACCCGACTGTCCTCGAAGAGGTGATGAAGGTCGTTTCCATCCCGGTCATGGCCAAAGCCCGCATCGGCCATTATGTGGAAGCGCGCGTGCTGGAAGCGCTCGGCGCCGACTATATCGACGAGAGCGAAGTGCTCACGCCGGCCGACGAAGTGTTCCATATCGACAAGCGCGAATTCACGGTTCCGTTCGTATGCGGAGCCAAGGATCTGGGCGAGGCTCTGCGCCGCATCCAGGAAGGCGCATCGATGATGCGTACCAAGGGCGAGCCGGGAACGGGCAACATTGTTGAAGCCGTTCGCCACATGCGCCTGATCACGGGCCAGATCCGCAAGATCAAAGGCCTGTCCAAGGACGAGCTGTATGCGGAAGCCAAAAACCTGGGCGTCAACTACGAGCTGCTGCTCGACGTGCACGAGACGGGCAAGCTTCCGGTCGTCAACTTCGCTGCAGGCGGCGTGGCTACGCCATCCGATGCGGCTCTGATGATGCATCTGGGCGCTGACGGCGTATTCGTCGGCTCCGGCATCTTCAAGTCCGACAACCCGGAGAAATTCGCCCGCGCCATCGTGGAAGCGACGACTCACTATACGGACTACAAGCTGATCGCCGAAGTATCCAAAAACCTCGGCGGCGCGATGAAAGGCATCGAGATCTCCAAGCTGGCGCCGCATGAGCGCATGTCCGACCGGGGCTGGTAAGCGGCTGGCGGCAGAAAGAAAGAAGGCCTTAGCGAAATGACCCAGAAGATCGGTGTACTGGCGCTGCAGGGCGCCGTAGCAGAGCACATTCGCAGTCTCCAGGCTGCCGGCGCGGAAGCGGTCGCGGTCAAGCGAGTCGAAGATCTGGAGCAGCTGGACGGGCTTGTCATCCCTGGCGGCGAGAGCACGACCATCGGCAAGCTGATGCGCAAGTACGGCTTCATCGACGCGCTGCGCAAGTTCCATGAAGCGGGCAAGCCGCTGTTCGGAACGTGCGCAGGGCTTATCGTCTTGGCCAAGACGATCCAAGGGGGCGAGGAGCCTCATCTCGGCTTGATGGACATGACTGTCGTACGCAACGCATTCGGCCGCCAGCGCGAAAGCTTCGAGACGGAGCTCGCCATCCAAGGCATCGACAATCCGGTGCGAGCCGTGTTCATCCGCGCTCCATTGATCGGCGAGGTAGGCAGCGGCGTCGAGGTCCTCTCGACGCATAACGGCGAGATAGTCGCTGCCCGCGAAGGAACGCTGCTGGCGGCATCGTTCCATCCGGAGCTTACCGATGATTACAGCCTGCACGCCTACTTCGCGAACATGGTTCAAGAAGCGGCGCAGGTGAAGCGATAATCAATCCGTCAGGGTGGACGTTATAACGTCCGCCCTGATGTCTGTTTTTTCAAGAATCAGAGAGGGGTGCCCCGACCGTGCTTGACGTACGACTGCTTAGAAATGAATATGACCGGGTAGCCAAAGCGCTGACCGACCGCAAGAAACCGCTGGACCTCATCTCCTCCTTCCCGGAGCTGGACGCGAAACGCCGCGGAATATTGCAGGAAGGCGAAACGCTGAAGAACCGCCGCAACACGGTGTCTCAGGAAGTAGCCAAGCTGAAGAAAAACGGCGGCGACGCCGAAGCCCTCATCGTGGAGATGCGCGAGGTCGGCGACCGCATCAAGGAGCTCGACGAAGAGCTGCGCGTGCTGGACGAGGAGCTTGAGGCTCTTCTGCTCGCGATTCCGAACATGCCGAATGATAGCGTGCCCGGCGGCGGCGGCGAGGAAGACAACGTGGAAATCCGCCGTCATGGCGAGCCCCGCACGTATGAGTTCGAGCCGAAGGCCCACTGGGATCTGGCTGAAGGACTCGGCCTTCTCGACTTCGAGCGTGCGGCCAAGGTCACCGGCTCCCGGTTCGTCTTCTACACGGGTCTGGGCGCCCGCCTGGAGCGTGCTCTCCTCAACTTCATGATGGATCTGCACAGCGACCAGCACGGCTACTCCGAGGTGCTGCCTCCGCAGATCGTGAACCGCGACAGCCTGGTCGGAACCGGACAGCTGCCTAAGTTCGAAGAAGATCTGTTCAAAATCAAGGACAGCGAGTACTATCTGATTCCGACGGCGGAGGTTTCGGTAACGAACCTGCACCGGGAAGAAATCCTTGCCGCGGATGACCTTCCGAAGCGTTTTGTCGCCTTCAGCGCCTGCTTCCGTTCCGAAGCCGGAGCGGCAGGACGGGACACGCGCGGCCTGATTCGCCAGCATCAGTTCAACAAGGTGGAGCTCGTGAAGCTGGCCAAGCCCGAGGAGTCCTATGACGAGCTCGAGTCCATGACGCAGAACGCCGAGCGCGTGCTGCAGCTGCTGGGCCTTCCCTACCGCGTGCTGCAGCTCTGCACCGGCGACATGGGCTTCTCGGCCGCGAAGACCTACGATCTCGAAGTTTGGCTCCCAAGCGCCAATACGTACCGCGAAATCTCCTCCTGCTCCAACTGCGAGGATTTCCAGGCGCGCCGTGCCGGCATCCGCTTCAAGCGCGACGCCAAGAGCAAGCCGGAGTTCGTGCACACGCTGAACGGCTCCGGTCTTGCGGTAGGCCGTACGGTCGCCGCAGTCCTGGAGAATTATCAGCAAGCCGACGGAACGATCCTCGTGCCTGAGGTGCTTCGTCCTTACATGGGCGGCATTGAGGTTATCGGTCCGCGCGGTTGATTGAATCTCTTCATGCTTGGAGCGCCATTCCTGGAAGGAATGGCGCTTTTTTTGCCTTGAATCGGTTGCCTAGAGGGAAACGGCTATGGTACAATGCTCAGGTATTGAACGATGGAGAGATACCGAAGCGGTCATAACGGGGCGGTCTTGAAAACCGTTAGGGTGCAAGCCCACGTGGGTTCGAATCCCACTCTCTCCGCCAATTCATTTCAACTAAAGCTCAAGCCCGGACAGGAATGTCCGGGCTTTTTTATTTTTGCTGCAGCAGGAGCCGATTGTCGTTCAGCCGTCAGGAAACATCTTGCGGGCATCTTCGTCATCCGCCGTATTAGGCCGTATCGAGGCATAGAAAACCTGATTTCGATGCAACCTACGGGATGGAGGTGGAAGGCCAATGAGCAATCCCGATATGCTTCAGCTGGACCAGTCCCGCTTGGTCGAGGCCTGGAATGAAACGCTCCCGACAACGATGAATGAGACCGACCGCTGCGAAGTCCATGCCGATGAAGAGGATCCGCGATCGCTGCGGGTCACGATCTTCGGCGCCGGGCATCAGATGTACTCGTACGACTTCAAGGTTACCTATGTGGACAGCCGGGAAGTTCAAGTGACGCTGATCGATGTCGATCAGGACAAGCAGACGATCGACGAGCGCAAGGAGCTCGTACAGGAGCAGGTAGCCGACTATATCCGGCATTTGCATGAATGCGCCCAGGCGCTGCATCGCTTGACCAAAGTCTGAGCAAAGGGGGAATGGGGCTTGACGAAGCAAAAAGGACCGGATAAAAACCTGCAGAATGTGGCCAAGGATCTCGAAATGGAGCCGGTGAACGCGCATAACGCCAACCAGCTGCAGCGCCAATCGGAGGACCGCAGGCATCAGGACAATCTGAACCATGGCGACGAGACCGATCTGGATCATCAATTGACCTGACCTTAGACAGCAAAAGGAGGAGAAGCCGATGAGCAAGCCGGACAGCATTCCGGTTCCCAATCCGGATGAAGACCGCAAGGCATCCCGCGACCGGGACCACGGACAGCCGCAGCAGCCGATGTCGGGCAGCAAGACGGTCAAAAACCGCAATCATGTCGACCATCACAATCCCGAGGGCAGTTAAGCCGGAAGGAAAAAGCGGGTGGGATCGAGGCCGTTCCCGTAGTGCGGGAGCGGTTTTTTTGATATGCAAATCATTACTCGAATCGAATAATTTTTTGATTACTTGTTCTCCCCCTTATTCAATTCCCATCGACAATGGTAGAATACAAAGAGTAGATTTCACGCAGGATTTCAAAGGAGGAAATACATTGAACGCGAAAAACCGGCCCTGGAAGCAAACGCTCGCAGTCCTGTCCGCTGCGGCGCTTGTAGCGGCCGCCGGATGCAGCAAATCCCCATCTCCGAAGGCAGAGCTCGAATCCGCCCTTGCGAGCATCGCAGCGGCTTCCTCTTACGCTTTCCATTCGACTGTTAATTTTGACGATCTTCAGCTCCCTTCCGGTCAGGCTGCAGGCGCAGCAACCGGCGAAGCCGCCAGCCTGCTGAAGGGAATGAACATAACGATGGACGGCGTCTACCAGAAGGATCCGATGCGCACGGACGCCAACGTCCAGCTGGCGCTTCCCGGCAATCCTCAGATGAATCTGACGCTGCCGATCATCATGACCGGCAGCAAGCTGTATGTGAAGGTTCCGTCGATACCGGCCCTGCCTGCGACCGCGCAGCTGGCGGACAAGTATGTCGTCATCGACACGGACAAGCTGGCCGAGGAGCAGGGCGAGCAAGCCGCGGCGCTGGATCCTGCGGTGCAGCAGAAGCTTATGCTGGAAGCCGGAGCTGCTTTCATCAAGCCTTTTGAAGAGAAGACCTACTTCAAGAGCTTGAAAGCGAAAGACGTGCAGGGTCTTCCTGAAGGCCTGGAGCCGGACTCCGTCTCCCAGTTCCTGATCGATTCCTCCAATGCCGAGGATGCGAAGGCGACTGCGGCGCAGAAGGCGATTCCTGCCGTGCTTGACGTGGTGCTCGGCAACGAGCAGTACCTGAAGGCGCTCGGCATGGACAAGGCGGAAGCGGAAGACAGCAAGAAACAGCTGCAAGATCCGCAATCGGAGCTGTCCAAGAAGCTGAAGGAACAGCTGAAGCTCAGCGAGGTCAAGGTGCTCGGAGCGGTCAAGGACGGCAAAATGGCCTACGAAAGCGTCGACGCCAACATCGAGTATGCCGGGGGCAAATCCGGTCCGCTCAAGCTCGTCATGCATTCCACGACATCATACAGCAAAGTCGGCGAGAAGGCTGCCTTTACGGGCGCCATTCCGACAGATGCGATTCCGGTCGAGCAGCTTGAAGCGGCGCTGCAAGGATCGGCCGCCAGCAAATAAAAACAGGTCTGAAGCCTTGCTTTAATCGACCCTGGAACCGCCTCGGCCCGAGGCGGTTTTTTTATGAAAAAAATCGAAAAGAGAAATCGTCTGGAATAAAAATGGAAGCGATTACTTTTTTCATTGACAGAGGAAAAACAGGAATGATATGCTAAATAATAGAAACATGCGCAAACGTTTGCACTATCGTTATCCTTTGGCCTTATTTAGGCCCTATTCTAATCTGGGGGGAAACAAGATGAAATGGCAGCGGATCATCCGCAACCGGAGCATAGGGGCCGTCATGGCCTGCCTGCTTGTTCTGCAACTGTTGGCCGGCATTGGACAGGCCTCGATTGTAAGCGCTAACAGCGAGGTGTCTGTTCCTCCTGCATCATCCAGCATCTATCAGGATCAGCCGGGCGGCACGTCCAGCTGGTATGTCGCCGGTACTGTGAACGACTGGAACAATGCCGACGCCAATTGGAAGTTCAAGCATCTGACGGGCGGCTTGTACGCCTATACGGCGGCGCTCGCTGCCGGCGATTACGAGTTCAAGCTGACCAAGAACGGCACCTGGGACGGCTTCGGCGACAACGGGAACAACTTCAAGCTTAAGCTGGACCAAGCGGAATCGGTCACCTTCTTCGTCAACGACGAAATCGGACAAGCCCGTATCTCGGTGCCTGGGGTGCACGGCCTGGCCCAATACGTTCCATCCCTGGACGATATGAAATGGCCTCGTCTGGTCGGAACCATGCAGAAGAAGCTCGGCGATCCCGCGGATTGGGATCCGGCCGGCGCGACATACCGGTTCCTCGACTACAACCTGGACGGCAGCGTGTACAAGCTCCAAGTCCAGCTGCCGGAAGGCCGGTATGAGGCCAAGGTTGCCTTTGGCCCGAGCTGGGAGGAGAACTACGGCGCGACAGGTCCAAACGGCGGCAATCTGAATATTGTCGGAGGCGACGATCTGTACGCCATCTTCAGCATCGACTACAAAGGAGATCAAAAGCTGAAGGCCGACACATTCCTTGCCGGCGGCGGTTCGAACGGCAAGATCAACAAGGACGCCATCCAGTTCGACAGCCGCTCGCTCACCTTCAAGAAGCCGTTCGGCGCCATCGCCGAGAACGGCGCGGACCTCACGCTCCGCGTGGCCGCTGCCAAGGACGACGTGCAGATGGCGCGGGTGGAGCTGACGAATGCAGAGGGCCTCGCATCGACGCACGAAATGCGCAAGGTGACGACCGTGGACGGCAAGGACTACTGGGAAGCGGTCATTCCGAAGTCCGTCTTCACCGGAATCGGCATCTGGGGCTATAAATTCATCCTCATCGACGGCTCGGCCAAGCTGGAGCTCGGCGACGACAAGAACGGCACGTCCAGCCGCGGCGGGACGGGCATGGCCGCGGAGGACGGCGCCGTACCATTCGATCTGACGGTATACAAAGCCGATTACAAAACTCCGGACTGGATGAAGAACGCCGTCGTGTACCAGATCTTCCCGGACCGCTTCTTCGACGGGAATCCGGACAACAACCGCGCCAAGCTGGTGGACGGCTACCGCGGGGATCGGAACGAGAATCGGGTCGACAAGGACGCTCCGATCAAGTCGCTGCCTTTGCAATACTTTGACGGCGGAGTAGCGAACGACCCTGCTCCCGGACAAGTCGCGGGACAGTGGAGCGACGTGCCGGAAAATCCGGACCGCGTGAAGCCGGAGAACAAGCCGTATTACCCGAACGCGACTTCGGACGGCACCTGGACCAACGAATTCTACGGCGGGGATATCCAGGGCATCGGGATGAAGCTGGATTACCTGCAGTCTCTCGGCGTGACGGCGATCTACCTCAACCCCGTCGCATGGGCGGCATCCAACCACAAATACGATGCCACCGACTACAAGCATCTGGACCCGATGTTCGGCGAGCCGGTGTACAACAAGCCTGGCGATCCGGCCTCAGGCCTCAACTATGAGGAGACGCGCAAGGCGTCGGACAAGGTGTTCATCGACTTCTCCAAGGCCGTCAAGGCCAGGGGCATGCATCTCATCACGGACGGCGTGTTCAACCACGTCGGCGACGACAGCATTTATTTCGACCGCTACGGCAAATATCCGGAGATCGGCGCTTACGAGTATTGGGCGAAGGTCTACGACTTGCAAAACGCGGCAAAGGATAAAGGAGAGAGCCTCGACAAGGCGGCAGCCGAGCAGCAGGCCCGTGCTTTCTTCACGGGCAAGGTGAACCCCGCGACGGGCAAGAACTACGAATACCCGGCCGACTTCGGCTTCATCGACTGGTTCACGGTCGAGAACGTGAAGGTGGCGGACAAGGACAGCACGAGCACGCATTACAAATATGACGCCTGGTGGGGCTACGATTCCCTGCCGGCGATGGATGCCAAGACGCCGCAGCCTGGCGACGCAGACGCGATCGGCTCCTCCGAGGAGCAGCATGAATGGAACAATATCGGCTACCGCGAAGCGGTCATCGGCCACGACTTGAGCGGCAAATCCGCCGAGGATGCCGAAGCGGCCATGCAGAACGTCGTCTCGCAGCGCTGGCCTTGGATGGGCTCCGGCGGCTGGCGGCTGGACGTCGCTCCGGACGTATCGACCGGAACCTGGCAGAAGTTCCGCGAAGCCGTCAAGTCGACGGCGGGCCTCAAGGACGCAGGCGGCAACGATATCGAGGATCCGATCATTTTGGGCGAGGAGTGGGGCGTGGCGACTCATTACCTGCTCGGAGACCAATTCGACTCCGTCATGAACTATCGCTTCCGCGGCGCGCTGCAGGCGTTCCTCATCGGCGGCGATGCCAAAACCTTCAACGATACGCTTGAGTCCATCCGCGAGGATTACCCGGAGCAGGCATGGCAGGCGATGCTCAACCTGGTGGATTCCCATGATACGACGCGTTCCATCACGAAGCTGATGTTCCCGAACTACGAGGAGGAGCATCTGGTCATCGCCAAGGATGCGGACGACAAGGCGCTCAAGCAGCAGGCGCTGGTCGCTCTGTTCCAGATGGGCTATCCGGGCGCGCCGACGATCTATTACGGCGACGAGGTCGGAGTGACCGGCACGAAGGATCCGGATTCCCGCCGTACGTTCCCGTGGGAGCGGGTCGTGGAGAGCGAAGGTCCTGACGGCAAAAGCTATTCGGCAACCGGCTCTTATGCCGGACTGCTGGACTCCTATCAAAAGGCGGCCAAGCTCCGCGAAGCGGAGGCGGTGCTGCGAACGGGCGATCTGAAGGCGGTCTACGCTACCGGCGACGCCATCGCTTACGCCCGCAAGAACGACACGAAGGCCGCGCTCGTCTCCATCAACCGCGGGGATGCCGCGCAGAAGATCACGGCCGACGTGACGGGCTACCTGCCGGACGGCCTGACGCTTGTCGACGGCCTGGGCAGCGGCATCAGCGCCGTCGTAACCGGAGGCAAGCTGGAATACACGCTGCCGGCTCTCTCCGGCGTCATGATGATTTCCGAAGGCGCTCTGTCGCCTGTCGCGGAAGTCGGCGGCCTGCTGGCCAAGGCGGGCAACGGCAGCGTCGAGCTTTCCTGGAATGCCGTTGACGGCGCCGAGGGCTACCGCGTCTACCGTTCGCTGATCGACGGCGGCAAGCTGGAGCTGGCCGGCACGAGCACGGAAGCGGCATTCACCGATACGGCCGTAACCAATGGAACGAAGTACTATTACAGCGTTGCTGCCTTCCAAGGCGCTTCCGAAGGCTTGCCGGGCCCGACCGTGTCGGCGACCCCGGCCTATCCCATCACGGAAGTGTCGGCCGTATCGACCGTCGCTGCGGACGTCTATCTCGGCGTAGGCCGGACGACGGGCGAGCTGACCGTATCCGTGAAGGCTCCCGGCCTGACGGACCGGGGAGACGGCCTGCAGCCGGCCGGTCTCATCGGCAAGCTGATGTATTTCCCGGACGGCTCGGCCAAGGCCGAAGCGGCTTCCAAGCCGCTGAAGTTCAAGGCGGACGGAGCCGGCGGGGACAAGGTGTACGCGGCTTCCTTCGAGCCGCTGCAAGCGGGCGTGTACCATTATTACGCCGCCTTCTCTGCCGATAACGGAGAGACCTGGACGGAATCCACGGGGCTGTCGCATGTCACGGTGTTCCCGAATGAGGACACGGATGCGCCGGCACCTCCGGCGCTCGCCGCCATTACGGTGGAATCCAGCCGGGCGGTGCTGAACTGGACGAGCGAAGATGACTCCGTCTATGGCTTCGAAATCTACCGCGCTGCCGGAGCGGATGGCTCCTTCGTCCGGATCGCCTCGGTTACGGGCGGCAAGCGCAGCTATACCGACTTTACGGTGAGCAACGATACGACCTATCGCTACAAGGTCGCGGCCTATGACATGGCGTACAACCGCAGCTTCTCGGAAGAGCAGAGCGTGACGCCGAAGCTGGTCATGGTGGATGTGACGCTCCGTCTCCATCTGCCGGATTATACGCCAAGCACGGATGACATCACCATCGCCGGCGATTTCAACGGCTGGAACGTGACGTCGACGAAGCTGAACGTGCCGAGCGGCGCGACGAACCGCAGCGTGGTGGAATATACGTTCAAGATGATGGCCGGCAAGTCGATCCAGTACAAATACGCCCGCGGCGACTGGGACAAGGAAGCTCTCACCAGCCACAAGCATCTTGCCGGGGATACGACGGATCCGGGGAACTGGGCCTACAGCTCCACCGATACGAATATGCAGCTTCAAATTTCCAATCAGGGCGGCAACCGAATGGTCGTCGACGACTACGTCCTCCGCTGGGTGGACATGCCGTTGATGGTTCTGCAGCCGCGCATTTCCTACGGGGAGGACATTCGCTACTCCACGGATGAGAACCATTGGACGCTTAGCGCCAACGTTCCGTACGGCGTAGCCTTCACGATCAACAACCAGCCGATCGCGGACGGAGCTATGGATGCACAAGGCAATGTGTACCTGAAGAACATTCCTCTGATGCCCGGAGAGAACAAGTTCGTGCTCCATATCGAACCGACTCAAGAGACTCTGAACCTGCCGTTCTACACGGATAAAGGGCGGGCAAGCCAAGCAACCAAGACGATCAATGTCGTCATTGACCGCTCTTCGGGCGAAGCGACGCCAAGCGCGAAGCCGAGCGAGGCGCCAAGTGCGACGCCGAGCGAGTCGCCAAGCGCAACGCCGAGCGAGTCGCCGAGTGCGACGCCAAGCCCGAGCAGCCCGCCTTCGACGCCGGCACCGACTGCTGCTCCCAGCGCTTCTCCGTCTCCAACGCCGGTCGGGCAGACCTTCTCGATCTTGGCTGCCGACCTCAAGCCGGATACAGGCGGCGAAGTGAACGTGACGCTGGGCGAGGCCGTCCAGACGGTGCTGATCCCTAGAGAAGCCGCCGGTCTGGCCGCAGGCTCCGTGCTGCGGATCCATAAGGGCACAACCACGATCGTGCTGCCGCAGGAGCTGTTGGCCGCAGCGGCTGCGGAAGGCAAGGGCAGCCTTGTCCTCCGTTTGGATGAAGTCTCCGGCACAGAGGCGGACGCTCTTCTGGCCGGGCTCAAGAAGCAAGGCCGATTCGGCAGCCTCGCGGCGATCGGCTCTGCCATTAAGGCCAGACTGCTCGTCCAGAACGGAGATTCCGAGCAGGCGGTATCCGCAAAGGGAATGAAGCTGAGCTTCAAAGCGGCTTCCGCGGCGGACGGGAAGACGGCCAACGTATACCGGATCGACGGAACCGGAACCGGGACCTATGTCCGCGGAACGTGGAACGGCGCCGACGGCAGCTGGACCGTTCCGGCCGACGGCAGCTCCGCTTATGCGCTGCTGCATGCCGGCCGCGAATTCGCCGATCTCCCTGCCGGACATTGGTCGGCAGCCGCCGTCCAGTTCCTGGCGGCCCGCGAGCTCGTGAACGGCGTCTCGGAGCAGCAGTTCGCTCCGAACAAGGCCGTCACCCGCGCGGAATTCGCCGCCATGCTCGCCCGAATCCTGGAGCTGAAGCCGGGCAGCGCCAAGCCTTTCGCGGATGTAGGCGAGAACGCCTGGTACGCGGATTCCGTCAGCGCCGCCTATGACGCCGGCATCATCGGCGGCAGGGGCCGTGATGCCTTCGCTCCGGGAGCGTCCGTTACCCGCGAGGAAATGGCCGTCATGCTGATGCGCGCTTATGCATACGGAATCAAAGAAGGCATTCTGACGGCTGTGCCGTCGAATCCGTCCGTTCCATCCTTCAAGGACGAGTCCGCCATCAGCGGCTGGGCAGCGAAGGATGTCCTTGCAGCCGCAGGCCTTGGACTGCTCGGAGGACGGGACAACGGCTCCTTCGCTCCGGGCGATCAGCTGACCCGCGCGGAAAGCGCGGCGGCGCTCTACCGCTTGCTGAGCCGATAAGATCAAAAAAAAGAGGCTTGGGGATCATCCCAAGCCTCTTTGCCATTCATACCATCCAGCGGCCGGCAGGTTCCGCACTATCCTTGTCCTTGGCGGCTCATCACGAGCAGTACGACTGCGGCGAGGACGGCCAGGCAAGCCAGTGTAAAAAAGGCGATTTTCCAAGGGCTGCGCGGAGCGTGGCCGGATACAAGCCCGGTCTGCCCGTTGACCATGAAGCGGTACGGCTTGGATTTGTACGTATAGGTCGCGTTCCATACCGGCAGCAGCAGATGCTTGTAGGTCTGGTTGGCGTACCGGGTGCTGATGCTCAGATTGCTGATCTCGTCACCTCCGATCTGGGAGCGGACAGCGCTTTCCACCGAGGAGGCGATTCTCGCCTTGGCCAGCTCCCAGCCCCGGGAGCGGCCGATCGAATACCGCTCGGCGACATAACCGCTGAGATAGTCCGGCTTGTAGCCGAGCAGTCCGTCCAGACGGAAGTCGCCGAGCCGGTCCAGCAGCTTGGCGTCGTATTGGCCGGAAGCGGGAATGAGGACATCGTCGAAGAAATGGTCGTAGCTGCCGCTTACGAAATGCCAGACCGTATAGCGCTCCTGCTCGGTATACGTTTCGGTTTTGCCGTCTACCGTCCGGGTGCGGGTCACAGTCCGGTAATGATAATCTCCCCGCTGGGCGGAGTAGGAGGAGTCCGTGTCCGTATCATACGTCCAATAGGGGATATAGATTCCCGTCAGCCTGGCGGCCGTGCGCTCCCGCTTGAAGGCATTGGGCAGAAACCAGCGCTTCTTCTTCCAGGACCGGAAGGAAGCCTCCGCAGCAACGCTGTCGACATGGAAGGGAATGAGCGATTCCGGACGGATGCTCGCCGTCTCCGGCTGCGGCAGCACCTTGGGAGAGCCGCAAAACGCGCATACCGTCGCCGTCTGCTGCGCGGGAATGAGGCTCTCGCCGCCGCAATTGCCGCATTTGACCGCGACCTGGGCGATGCCCCAGTCCGTGTCGGCATCGTCCTTGCCGTCCTCGAGATCATGCTCGCTGGGCGGGGTGCGGTCTTCTTCGATTTCCTGCAAGCGGCCGCAGTATTGGCATTTGAGCTGCTGGCTGCCGACATCGAACAGCATGGGACCTCCGCATCCGGCGCAAGGAAAAGCAACGACCTCCGGAACCTTGACTTCTTCGGCCATCTGAATCTACACCTTGGTTCCGCAGTTGGAGCAGAACTTCGCGCCGGGCGCGAGCGGCTGGCCGCATTCGGAACAGAACTTCTTGCTTCCGGGAGCAGAGCCTGAATCCGTCGCCGCGCCGCTCGCGGCGGAGCCGCCTCCGGAGGAGCTGGTCCCTGCGGCGCCGCTTGCGCCGCCTCCAGCGTGACTGCCGCCCGCTGCCGAAGGGCTGCCGGAGCTTTCTTCGCCTTGCTGCGACAGCATCCGGCCCATCGCCTGGCCCATCGCCATTCCGGCTCCGAGGCCGATGCCGGCGCCGGCGCCTCCGTCCGGGTTGTTGGCCGCCTCCCGGATCGCTTCGGCGGATTGGTACTTCATATAGGTGTCCAGATTGCCCACGATTCCCATGGACGATCTGCGGTCGATGGCGCGCTCCACTTCTTCGGGGAGCGACAGGTTCTCGATCGTGAGGGCGGTGAGTCCGAGCCCCATGGAGGCGAATTGGGGCTGCAGCTTGGCGGCCGCGGCGCTGCCGAGCTCGTCATACGATGCGGCGAGATCGATGACGGGAATCCGCGATTCGCCCAGCAGGTCGCTGATTCCGGACACGATGACGGATTTCAGGTAGCTCCCGACATTTTCCGCCGAGAAGGCCGCTTGGGTGCCGAAGATTTCCCGGAGAAACACCGCCGGATCATGGACCTTCAGGGCGTAGTTGCCGAAGCCGCGCAGCCGCACCATGCCGAACTCCGCATCCCTCATGATGACCGGGTTGGAGGTCCCCCACTTGAGCTGCGTGAAGTTGCGCGTGCTGACGAAGTAGACGTCGGCCTTGAACGGCGAGTTGAAGCCGTACTTCCACGATTTGAGGGCGGTCAGAACCGGCATGTTCTGCGTGCTCAGCGTATAGGTGCCGGGGCCGAAAACATCGGCGATCTGGCCTTCGTTGACGAAGACGGCCGCCTGCGACTCGCGCACGACGAGCTTGGCTCCCATTTTGATGGCATTGTCGTAGACGGGGAAACGGTAGACCATGGAGCCGGTGTCATCCAGCCACTCGATCACTTCGATGAATTGGCCCTTCAGAAAATCGAAAAGTCCCATGCGACGCCTCCGATCGGTAAGGTTTTACCCTATTATAAACGCTGGATGGGCCGATTCGACACCGTTTGGTAAAAAGAACGGAGGGAACAACAAAAAAACCGCTGCCTCAGGCACCGGTTGTAAGGGTTTGTGATGGTCGAGACGACAGGATTTGAACCTGCGACCTCTTGCTCCCGAAGCAAGCGCTCTACCAAGCTGAGCCACGTCTCGAAAACTTTGCAAAAAAATAATAGCATGGATGCAAAGGAGCTGTAAAGATGGAAGAAGCCCTTCATCCAAAGGACGAAGGGCTCACGCTTATTTGCACACGTATTCGGTCAAAACGGCTTGAAGCTCGTAAATATTGAGAGACTTGTTGAACGTCTTCGAGACCGGCGTCGGACTGCCGGATACCCAGAACTTCAGCTCGGCGTCCAGATCGAAGTGGCCGGCGGTCTCGACAGCGAAATGCGTAATGCTTTTGTACGGGTACGAATGGTACTCCGTCTTCTTGCCGGTCAGTCCCTGCTTGTCGATGAGGATCAGCCTGCGGTCGGTGAACAGGAACATGTCTCGTATCAGCTTGTAGGCTTTCTCCACGCGTTCGTTCCGGCCCAGCATATGCTGGAATTCCTTCTGCACCTCGGCAGGAGCAAGCTCGGATGCATTTCCCATCAGCCCGTCGAATAAGCCCATTGATCATCGCCCTTTCCTTCATTCCGCTTTCCCCTTCTAACGCGCCATGAGGGAAAAAGTTCCATTTATACGGGGAAGGAAATAAAAAAGAACCGCACAAGCGTACGGTTCCCGATCATTTAAGTAGAAATGGCGCGCCCGATACGATTCGAACGTACGACCTGCAGTTTAGGAAACTGTCGCTCTATCCTGCTGAGCTACGGGCGCGCATCGGATTTACTATACCATGGTTGACGGCGTCCCTGCAACTGGAGGCGTCAATCCGACACGGCCATCAGGTAGGACGGGCGCAGCGACTCCTTGCGGACCGCAATCGGATAGTTGACCCCTCTCCAGGTCCGGAATGCCGTGTTGAACACGTACAGCCGGTCATCGGCAGCCAGCAGGCGATGCGTATCGAGGCAGTACACCATCCTGGCGTCCGCGGCGAATTGCTCCTTGCGTTTCTTTTCCATCCTCATTCATCCATCCTTCCGCTTTCGTTCCTATCAGCTTTCCCGTCGAGCGAGCCCGCCAGACCTGTTCTCTGTCTCTATTTCTATGAGGATGGGACGAGATTCAGAACTTGAAGCCGGCAAGGAGTATGGCGGAAGCTTTATTGCTTCGTATCGTTCTATCTGTTATGCTTTGTGTATAACAAACATACGGTAATAAAGGGAGGAGGATGCCGCCATGATCGTCTCCATCGACTACGAGTCCGACACTCCGCTCTATACGCAGCTATATGACGAAATCGTCCGAGGCATCGCATCGGGCCGGCTGGAGTCCGGGGAGAATCTGCCCTCGGTCCGCAGCCTCGCCGGCGACCTCGGCATCAACCTGCATACGGTCAACAAGACGTACCAGCTGCTGAAGCAGGAGGGCTTTGTCCATATCCACCGGCAAAAGGGAGCGGTCGTGCAGCCGGCCGGCTCGCTGCCAGTCACGGATGCTTTTCGAACGCGGATGGAGCGGCAGCTGGAATCGCTTGCCTCGGAGGCGTTATGCCGAAGCATGCGGGAGGAAGAGTTTCTGGAGAGATGCCGAAGCGCCTATCGGAGCATCCGGCCTCAAGCAAGAGATACGCATGAAGGGGGAAGGGAGCGATGAACATGTCTTTGTACGGATTCGGCTTGACGATGGGGGCTGTCTATGTGCTGGTCCTGGCCGTGGCGGCTTTCCAGCCTTCTCTTGCTCCGCGGAATATCCTGTTCGGAATCTCAATTCCGAAGTCGGCCGTCGACGATGATGCCGTCCGCAAGCTTCGCCGTTCCTATACGGGTCAGGTGATCGGGTACGGCCTCGCATTCGGCATCCTGGTTGCCGCGGGAATCCTTTGGAAAACAGGCGGGACGATGCCTGCCGATGACACGCAATGGCTGGCGACGACGCTGCCGGTCGGCGCTCTGCTGGCGCTGTTCGGCATTTCGGGAGGCCTGTTCGTCGCTTTCCATCAGAAGGCGGAGCGCCTGAAGCGCGAGTCAGGCTGGCAGGAGGAGAGAAGGACCGCCGCCAGCCTGTCGCTCCGCAAGGAACGGCTCCACTACCCGCTCTATGCCTTTGCTCCCCATCTGCTCGTTATCCTTATTTCTGCCGGAGCCGCTTGGCTGCTGTACGACAAAATACCGGACAGCATCATTACCCACTACAACGCTCGAGGAATTCCGGACCGGATTCAGGACAAATCCTACGGCACTGTGTTCGAGATGAATCTCGTCCAGCTGTTCATGCTGGCCATATTCATCTTCGTCAACTATACGACGGGGGCAGCCCGGATGAAGATCGATCCGGCCGACCCGGAGCGCTCGGAGGAGCAGCAGCGCCGCTATCGCAAGGGAATGTCCTTGCTGATGCTCCTGCTGGGCCTGGGCATGGTGATCTTCATGGGATTCCTGCAAGCCTTCATGCTGTACGGGGGAAGCCGGATGAATGGAGTCCTGATCGGGGCGGCGGGCATTGCGCCGCTTGTCATGTCGGCGGCTGCCGTCGTCAGCATGATGAAGCTCGGCAAGGGCAGGATGGAGGCTTCGAGACCGGGGGAGGATGCGAAATGGAAGGCGGGAGCTTTCTATTGGGACCGGTCGGACTCCGCTATTTTTGTCGAGAAACGGACGGGCATCGGATTTACGCTCAACTGGGGCCATCCGGTTTCGTGGGTGATCCTCGCCATTATCCTTGGATTTGCCTTGGCTCCCTTATATTTGAATCCTTAGTCCTATTCAAATGAGCCTAAAGACCTGATCTGAAACCGGATTTGTCGAATATTTCCACCATTTATCGTTATTTTGTCGACAAGTTATTACAAACAAATCCTCCCCATACGGGTATAATAAAGAACAGCCCGACGGAAGAAGCATCCAGGTGAGGAGCGTAGCTTGAGCGACGATATGATGAGGAACGAACGATTGGAGAGGCTGCAGGAGCTGCGCAGAAGGCTATACCAGGCAGCAGAGGAACGGGGAAGCCTCACGGATCCCGAAGTTCTGGCCATCAGCGAGGAAGCGGACCGCTTGATTGTCGAGCTGCAGCAGCAGCAGCGCGAGTTCAAGCTCGAACGAATATGGAAACAAGGGCCTGCGGCCCGGTGAGCAAGAGAGCGGATGATGCCTCCCTTGAGAACCGGAGCTGCAGGCCCTTACTTTGTTCTTACCGGGTGGAACGGGATTTGCGCAGACGTCTGAAAAAATCGGTGAGCAGCGAAGCGCACTCCTCTTGCAGCACCCCGGACGTAAGCTCGGCTTCATGGTTGAACCTCGGCTCATCCAGAAGATTCATCAGCGTGCCGGCGCAGCCGGCCTTTGGATCGGGAGTGCCGTACACAACCCGCTTGACCCTGGATTGGACCAAAGCTCCGGCGCACATCGGGCAGGGCTCAAGCGTGACGTACAGCGTGCAGTCCAGCAGCCTCCACGCGGCAAGGCTCCGGCTCGCTTCGCGGATGGCCAGCATCTCCGCATGCGCGGTGGAGTCGGGGATCGATTCCCTCAAGTTGTGGCCGCGTCCGATGATCTTTCCCTCATGCACGATGACGGCGCCGATCGGCACTTCTCCGATCGCTTCCGCTTTTCGGGCCTCGGCGATCGCCTCGCGCATCCAGCGTTCATCTTCTTCCTGACGAAGCAAATCAATCTTTCCTTCCTGAAGCGGGTTTATGGACTTATTGTCCCCGATACCCGTGGCGGATGCAAGCCGCTTGTCAACAGAATCTGTGCATAAAAGGCCGAAGCAAGCTTGCCCGCCCGTTCCTGCCGTCAAGCAGTGACTTTCGACAGAGAGGGAATGTCGAATAATAGCGTTTTATGCTACGAACAAACATTCTTTTGTTAACATGTTGTGCACAATTTTGTGGATAACTATAAATTATTAGAATCTTCCCGCAAACTATCCACTGAAACGCTGTGTACAACTCCCCGAAAATGTTGATAAGTCATCATTTTTGTGGACAGAGCTGTGAATACATCCGAAAAAGAGAAGAAGAGGACGTTGAACTGTGGATCAAAAGTCCTTTTATGCCGTTTGACCCTGAACAGAAGAGGCCGCAGTCTGGGTATATGTGGTATCATCTGGATATTGATCCTCTTATAAGGATGTGTCCGGCATTGTCCGTCAAAACCAGGCTTTCCCTTATCATTTCCTTGCTGGTCAGCGTGATGCTGGTCCTGAATGTTTTCATCAACGAGCACTTTATCCGTCGGGAACTGAATTCGCAGAATGCCATGTTCTCGGAGACGGTAGGCCGTCAAACATCGGTATTGGTGGAAGACTTTCTGGAAGGAAGAGAGAAGGAGCGCGAGAAAGCGGCGACGATACTGCGCCATGCCATCGAGGGCGCGGCATCTCTGGTAGGGGGAGCGGAGAACGTGGCCAGCCTGAGGAAGGTTGCCAAGCTGACAGGAGCCGAAAAGCTGGAGCTGCTGAAGCCGGTGTCCGGAGGCTACCGGGTTACGGCTTCTAGCGACGCAAGCCGGATCGGCCAGATGGCGCTCAAAATGAGCGACCTTCCTGCGGAGTGGGCAGGCGGACCTCCTGCAAGCGGGGAGCGCTATCTCATGAAGGACACCTTTTCCGATGGAGACAAGGTGCCCGTATCGTGGGGCTATTACGCCGATTCCGAACATCCTTACATACTTGCATTGACAATCTATTCACACGGATACTCTCCGGACACGCTGATCGAGCAAGTCAGGACCTATCAGCCCGAGGTGCTTGAGATCGGCATCTGGAGCATGAGCGGGCAAAAGGGGGTTGACGCCAGCGCCTTGAAATACGGAAGCGAGCAGTACACTTCCGATTCGCGCGGCATCGAGCTGATGAAGCTGGCGGAAGCCGGCAAGGCACAGTCGGAACAGGCGGTCATCGGGGGCAAGTCCGTGCTCCGGTCCTGGTATCCTTTCGAGGAAGCGAAGAACAGCAATTACGTCATCTCTGTCGTTGTCGACCGGACGCAGATTGAGAATCTCTCCTCCATGCACCGGCGCAACCAGATCGGCAGCTCGCTGCTCATTCTGGCCGCGACGCTGATCGGGACATGGGTCATCATCCAACTGCTCCTGCGGCCTCTCAAGGGGATTCTGCACAAAGTCAACGAAGTCGCGTTCGGCAGGTTCGACCGGGATATCGAGGTGAAGCGCAGCGATGAGATCGGGGAACTGGCGAGCCGCATCAACCATATGTCGGGAAGCTTGAAATCGTATACGGACAAGCTGAAGGCGGCCGTCAATGAAAATGCGCTCATGAAGGAAGAGCTGGAATCGATCTTCAACAACACGGCCGATTCCATCGTCATCATCGGCTTGGACGGGAACCTGCTGAGGGTCAACGAATCCTTCCTCCATACATTCGGGTATTCTCCTGCGGACATTTCCTCTTTGCGCATTACGGATGTGGTCCATCCCGTCGAGCATGCCTACAAGCATCCGGAGCTTGCCCGCATGCTCCAGGGGGAGGCGCTGCCTCCCGGAGAAGAGAAGTGGCGCCACAAGGACGGGGATTACCTGACGGTGGGCGTGACGATGTCCGCCGTCCGCAACTCGCAGGGGGAGGTGTGGAGCCTGGTGGCGGTCGCCCGCGACGTCACCTCCAGAGCGAAGATGGAAGAGCTGCTGCGGCAGTCGGAGAAGCTGACGACGGTCGGCCAGCTCGCTGCCGGCGTCGCCCATGAGATCCGCAATCCGCTGACGACGCTGCGCGGTTTCCTCCAGCTGCAGCAGCAGAGCGGCAGGCTGAATCTGCAGCATAACGACATCATGCTGGCCGAGCTTGACCGGATCAATCTGATCGTAAGCGAATTCCTCATCCTGGCGAAGCCTCAAGCCGCCAAGTTCGAGATCAAGGATGTCCGGTACACGCTGGGCGACGTCATCTCGCTGCTGGACAGCGAGGGCCATCTCAAAAATGCCGTCTTCCATACCCGCTTCACGACGGACAGCTGCCTGATCTCCTGCGAGGAGAACCAGCTCAAGCAGGTATTCATCAATGTCATCAAAAACGCGATCGAAGCCATGCCGCAAGGCGGCAACGTATACTTCGACATCCAAAGGGAAGAGCCGCATTCCGTCCTGGTCCGGATCACGGATGAAGGGATCGGCATTCCGGAGGATATCATCCCCAAGATCGGGAATCCTTTCTTTACGGGCAAAGAAACCGGAACGGGGCTCGGCATCATGGTGAGCCAGCGGATCATCCAGAGCCACAAAGGCCGCATGGAAATCCAAAGCAAGCTGGGCCAGGGCACATCCATCCTCATTACGCTGCCCATGTCTCCCGATCGGCGCAGCGGCGGAGACGGAGCGGCTTCTTGAGAGCGGCTGAGGGTGTGGTACAATGGTACCATTGAAGCTGCTGCCGAAGCGGCGCTTAGGCAGGCAGCAAGAGCCGAGGTGGATCGATTGCGTATCAATAAATGGATCAGCGAAACGGGGTTCTGCTCCCGCAGGGAAGCGGACAAGCTGGTAGAAGGCGGACAGGTTACGATCAACGGCGCGCTTGCCGTCCTGGGATCCCAAGTCCAGGACGGCGACGAGGTCCGGGTGAAGGGCGAGCTGGTATCCGCCCACCGGGGCCATGTCTATCTGGCTCTGAACAAGCCGGTAGGCATTACGTCGACGACGGAGTCCCACATCGAGGGCAATATCGTCGATTTTGTCGGCCATAAGGAACGGATCTTCCCGATCGGACGCCTGGACAAGGATTCCGAGGGGCTGATTCTGCTCACCAACGACGGAGATATCGTCAATCGGATCCTCCGCGCGGAAGGGCGCCATGAAAAGGAGTACGTCGTGACCATCGACCAGCCGGTCACGCCGATGTTCCTGAAGGGAATGAGCGAGGGCGTCCGCATCCTAGGCAGCATGACGCTGCCCTGCAAGGTGGCCAAGGTCGGAGAGAGGACATTCCGGATCATTCTCACCGAGGGCAAGAACCGGCAGATTCGGCGCATGTGCAGCGCTTTCGGCTACAAGGTGCGCCGGCTGCAGCGGCTGCGGATCATGAACATCCAGCTCGGCAGCCTGCCGGTCGGCAAGTGGCGCGATCTAAGCCGCGAGGAGCTGCAGCAGCTGTTCTCCGATCTGGACTACGAGCCGGCTTCGCCCGCAGGAAGCCGGAGCTGAACCGGCGGCAGGGATCAAGCTGCCGATGGAGCCGGCTGAGGGGGGGGCCGGAGATGTCTGCGAGCCCCTGGCGCCGCCGCCGAGCGCTGCTCGTGCGAGCCCTGCTAAAAAGAAAAGCCCCGCTTTCTCCGGTTCGACCGGCGAAAGCGGGGCTTTTGTCTACTTGAACACTTCCGATACTTCGCTTTTGGCTGAAGGCTCGGCGTAATTGCGGATGATGGACACCTCGACCCGCCGGTTCTTGGCTCTGCCGACATCGGTGTCGTTGGTGGCCAGAGGCTTGTACTCGCCGTAACCGACGGCGCTGAAGCGCTTGGGATCGAGGTTCGAATTGAGCAGAAGGACGTCCATGAAGCGGACGGCGCGCATCGTGCTCAAATCCCAGTTGGAGCTGAATTCGGAATTGTTGATCGGCTGGTTGTCGGTATGGCCCGACACCATGATCTCGTAATTGGGATACTTCTGCAGCATGCCGCCGATGAAGGTGCCGAGCTTGCGGGATTCGGGCTTCACCGCCGCGCTGCCGGAAGGGAACAAGGCGCGGTCGCTGATCGTAATCATCAGGCGGGACTGGTTGAGCTTCGTCTCCAGCTGGGTGCTGAGGCCGTTGTCCTTGATGTACTTGTCCACCTGGCGCTTGAGCTTCTCGAGATCCTCCTGCTCCTTGCGCATCAGCTCCTGCATCGCCTTGTCCAGGCTCTGGGAGTCCTGGGTCGACTGCGACGACTGGGAGGAGGACTGTCCCTGCTCCTTTTCCTTCTTGTCGGATACCATCGCCTGGGCGTCGATCGACTTGTAGCTCTCGAGGACGCCGTTGCCTCCGCTGAGGGCGATGTTGAAGGCGCGGCTCATCTGCTCGAATTTCTTGGCGTCGACCGAGCTGGAAGCGTAGAGAACGATGAAGAGGGCGAGCAGCAGGGTGAGCAGGTCGGCATAAGGGATGAGCCAGGACTCGTCCACATGCTCTTCGTGGTCGTCGTGCTTATGTTTCTTGCTCAATGAGCTTCCCTTCTTTCGATTCCTGCATTTGGATTCGTTCCTTCGGCGTCAGGTAGACCGACAGCTTCTGGTTGATGGCGATCGTGGAGACGCCGGACTGGATGGAGAGGAGGCCTTCGACCATCATGAGCTTGAGCTGGATCTCGCGCTTGGAAATCCGCTTCAGCTTGTTGGCGATCGGATGCCACAGCACGTAGCCGGTGAAGATGCCGAGCAGCGTCGCGATGAACGCGCCGGCGATTGCATGAGCCAGCTTCTCCATGTCGCTCATGTCCGAGAGGGCCGCGATGAGGCCGACTACGGCTCCGAGAACCCCGAGCGTAGGGGCGTAGGTGCCGGCTTGGGTGAAGATGAGGGCGCCGGCCTTGTGCCTGTCCTCCGTCGCCGCGATGTCCTCGAGCAGCACCTCGCGCACGAAGTCCTGGTCGTTGCCGTCGATGATCATGCGCATGCCGTTCTTCAGGAACGGATCCTCGATGTCCTCGACTTTGGTCTCCAGAGCGAGAAGTCCTTCGCGGCGGGTTACTGAAGCCCAGTCGTCGAACATGCCGATCAGATTTTGGCGGGAGGGCAGCTTGGGACTGAAGAAGACGAGCTTCAAGAGAGTCGGAAACTTGGCGATCTCCGACATCGGGAAGCCGATGAAGAGCGCCGCGGCCGTTCCGACAATGATGATCATAAATGCCGCCGGGTTGGCGAGATTGTGGAGCGGAGCTCCCTTAAGCACCATGCCGACCAATACGGCGGCAAAACCCAGTACAATACCGATGAATGTGGATTTTTCCATAATACACCCCGTCCAAAAATGGTTGATGACAGGCTCTCCAAGCGCCGAGGCGATGCGGAGCCGAGCCCTTTGTGTCCTATATATCGACTTCTCGGCTGGTTGCGATTAGAGAAATTTTGGCTTTTATTGTGTCACCAGGCGTTAAGGCCCCACATATCCGTGTACAATAGGAAAATAGATCCGTATTTACAGGAAGGATGGCGGAAGGCATGGGCGTAAAGCATGCGAGGGAATACAAGGAAATTTTGGAAGATCTGACGGTCGCGGTGAGCGCGATTCGCGATAGTTACTCCTTTTTCGATATGAGCCAGGAGGATTGGAGCGAGCTTGGCGACCAGGAGAAGCATGAAGTGATGGAGGCGCTGGCGGACGATGTCTTCTACGGCCTCGGCGAGGAGCCGATCCTGCATGTGGGCGAGGGCGTCGTCGCCTACAAGCCGAAGTTCCATGTCATCGAGGTGCTGGTGGACGGCAAGGAAGCCCGCATCGTGCGGCTGATCTGAACGGCCGCTCCGCGCGAATGGGTCAGCCGAGAGCGGGCAGGAGCGCGCCGGCGAAAACTGCCGATACAATAAAACGACCAGCCGGATGCGCATCGCATGCCGGCTGATCGCGATGCGCGAAAGATGGCTGGGGAAAGGGCTGCCGGCTCTCCTGGAGCTCTTCCAAAGCTTGTCACGCAAGGGAGAGTCCGATACAATAGCAATTAATGTCAGATTATCTTACATAATTGACCGGTACAGGAGAGGCCCCAGCGATGACGATGGATTCAAGCGAGCGGCCGGAGGCGGACCAGCCGTCCCGCCCGCAGAACCCGAGAGCCTACTATCAGCCGATCCTGGCCCTGGATACCCGGATCGTAACCGGATACGAAGTCCTTGGAAGAGATTGCGGAGCCTCCGGAGCGCGCAGCCTGGGGGCTTATTTCAGCCATCCCGGCGTTTCCGAGAAAGCCAAGAGGGAGCTCGACGCCTTCATCCGGGAGCAGGCCGTGCGGGAGCATGGCCGGCTGGGACGGACCGAGAAGCTGTTCATCAATCTTCAGCCGGGGTGGCTGTCCGGCGGGTCCTCCGGGAGCGTGGACAGCTCTGTCCTTCCGATGTTGAAGCTGCTGGAGCAGTGCAAGGTTGATCCAAGCCTGATCTGCATCGAGGTGACGGAGGAGGATTTCGACGGAGAAATCGAATGCCTGGTCGGAGCGGTGCGTGAATTCCGCCGGGCGGGCTGCAGCATCGCCGTCGACGACGTCGGGAGCCGGTTCAGCAACCTGGACCGGATCGCGCATATCCAGCCGGATATGCTCAAGGTGGATATGAATATGGTATCCCGGAGCGCCCATCACGAAGGCTTCCACGGGGTGCTGCGATCGCTCTCGGCCATCGCCGACGGCATCGGCGCCTCCCTGCTCATGGAAGGGGTCGAGACCCGGCAGGATCTGCAGCGGGCGATATCGGCCGGGGCGCGCTACGTGCAGGGCTATCTGTTCTCGGGAGCGGAGGCTGCCTTCGGCAGCCGGGACCGGTATAAGCGTCTGCTGGACTCGGAGCTGCTGGACACCAAGCGGAAGCAGGCGGGAGAGGAAAGCGGACGCTGGAGGCAGGCCGAGGAGCTCGCCCGCGAGGCGGAGCGGCTGCTCCGGGACAGCGGAGGGGAGGGCGGCGAAGAGGCTTTCCTGGCGCCGCTGCTCCGCAAGCTAGATGCTGGCTGCATGCGCGCCTACCTGTGCCGGTCCGACGGCATTCAGCTCTCCGCCAACTACCAGCGGACGGAGGGCGGATGGATTCGGGAAGAACATTACCGGGGCTCGGATTGGAGCTGGCGTCCCTATTTCGTCTACAGCAGCGTGGAGCTGCTGTCCGGACGGCGCTTCGCTATCTCCAGGCCGTACACGGATCTGGACCGGGGCGGCCGGGTGCGTACCGTGTCCGTGCCGGCGGGACCGGACATGTTCCTGCTAGTGGATGTCCGGGAGGATGAGCTTGGCTGACGGGAGTACATATGGCGGCTCCAGCGAGTTTGAGCTGCTGGAAGGAATAGAGGCTGATGTCCATCCAGGCGCTGGAATGAATAGAGCTGGTATCGATCCGGGTGGCAGGATGAATAGAGGATAGTGCCGCAGGAAGAAATAGAACCGATCTCAATCCGGGCCGCAGACGGTCAGCGGCCCTTGTACACCATGCAGTGGAACATTTTCGGTCCTTCCGGCGTCCCGCGCTCGTAGGTGTCGGTCAGGCGGAACCCGGCTTTCTCGTAGGCCCGCTTCGCGCGGTGGTTCCATATGAGCACTTCGAGGTCGATCTCGTCTCCAGGCTTGCGACGCTTGGCTTCCTGGACAAGCAGCGAGACGAAGGCCGGGCCGAGCCCGTCTCCGCACAGATCGGGCCGCATCGCCAGACCGAGGCGGGTGACGCCCTGGATGGGAAAAAACTGCGCGTAGCCCATCAGCTCGCCGTCCTCCGGGTCGACCACGGCTGCATACTGCTCCTGCCTGAGCTTGGGATCGCCGATCTCGATCTCCAGCTTCCTGAGCACTTCCCAAGGATCGTTATTGTAGACGTCATAGGGGGGCTCGAAGCGCCAGCCGCATACTTCCTCGGCATGCCGCTCCGTCATGGGCACCACCTGCCAGCCCAGCCCGCCGTCGGGTTTATTCGTCATAGAGGGGTTCACTCCTTCGGCCGTGATAACGGTTGCCCGGCATGGCCATTATACCATTCCCGATTGCTCTCATGATATGATGGGGAGACAACAGGAACTCATCATGTAAAACTTGCACCTGAGGGAGCTGCGATGCGAAAACTGATTTTGCTAGGTTGCCTGTCCTATTTCGTCATAGGGCTTGCCCATGTCGTCGCCGGGGCGCTGCTGGAGCCGGTCATGAAGGAGTATGCGCTTGACTACAGCTCGGCAGGGCAATGGATCACCAACCAATTCATCGGGTTTCTGATCGGCGTTCTGGCGGCGCCGGCTCTCTCCTCGCGGATCGGCCGCAGGAGCACGCTGGTGCTTGCTATGGGAGCGCTGACAATTGCCGAAGCGGTATACAGCACTTTGCCGCCTTGGGATATCATTCTGCTGGTCGCGCCGGTGGCCGGGTTCGGCTTCGGCATGACGGAGGCCGTCGTAGGCGCCCTGATCATGGACGTATTCGTCAAGGGGAAAGCTTCCGCGATGGGCTGGCTCGAGGTCTGCTTCGGCATCGGAGCGCTCGTGATGCCCGGAGTGGCTTCCTTGCTCATCCAGGGCGGAATCTGGCCCATGAGCTTCCCGGTGCTCACCGCGCTGGCCGGCATCTGCCTCCTGCTCTGGATGACGCTGTCGTTCGGGGAGGCGGAAGAGGCGGTGGCCTATGTTCCGCGCCGGCCCGCACTCCTTGAAGGCTCGCCTGGCGAAGCGCCTGCGCCGGGCATGGATGGTCCGGTCATGGTCAAGCAGAGGACGGATGGCGAAGACGCCGGGGGAACGGGCGCTGTGACCGCCGGAGCTGCAGGCGAAGACGGAGGACTTGCCGGAGAAGGGCTGGCTTCTTCCGCAGCGCCTGCTGCCGGATCCGGCAGAGCTTCGGCTGTTAGGGCCGATGCAAGAGGGGAGAACGGGCATCCATCCCATGGAACGGCTGCAGCGAGGC
>Ga0194137_10000354_pt1 | contig 31519 bp, 26 predicted proteins | sample TARM_MetaG_T3_14_FD_134025 | JGI IMG/M metagenome (GOLD analysis project Ga0194137, IMG submission 134025) | Freshwater microbial communities from Pennsylvania, USA, analyzing microbe dynamics in response to fracking - TARM_MetaG_T3_14 (version 2) | ecosystem: Environmental > Aquatic >... | reverse complement strand
GCCATGCGCAAGGGGGGCGGCATCGGTGTGGTGCTTGCCGGACGCAATTCGCGTCGTTCCCTGCCCGTGAACATGCTTGCGGATTGCGTGCAGGCCGTTTTCGAGGCGCACGGCGGCCCCAAGGTGACCCTGCTGGGAACAAAGGCCGAGGCTCAACTGGGCAGCCAGCTCATGCGTAAGTTTGACGGTCCCTTGCTGCAGCGTACGGAAAACCTTGTGGGGCGCACGGACTTTGCCGGGCTGCTGGACTGCGTGGGCGCACTGGATGTGGTGCTCACGCCCGATACCGGCACCATGCACCTTGCGGCGCACTTGGGCACCCCCGTGCAGGCATTCTTTCTTTCTTCGGCATGGTCGCATGAAACCGGCCCCTATGGCCTCGGTCACCGCATCTGGCAGGCCGTGCTGCCGTGTTCTCCCTGTCTTGAATCACGCCCCTGTCCCATAAACACGCAGTGTCTGAATGTGTTTGCCGATCCGAAGTTCCTGAAGATTCTGGCGGGCAAGTTCGATGATGATTATCCCGTCAATGTGATAGGGCAGGTGAGTATGCTCGACGCTGTGGGCGTGACATATATGCCCGTGTTCGGACAGGACGATGCCTCGCCGCAGCGCAAGGACCAGCGCGGCCTTGTGGCCGAACGCTTCGGGCTTATGGAGCTTGCCTCCATCGGTGATAACGCGCAGGCGGCTTTGCTGTATCAGGAATCCGACTGGATGCTCCCGCAAGATAACGCCGGGCTTGCCGGTGATTTATAGAAAAAGGATAGCGTAATGACAGCCTTGGCACATTCTCTGCGAGTTCTGGTTGTGCTTCCCTTGTATGGTGGTTCTCTGCCCGTGGGACGTTTTTGCGTTGAGGGGCTGAAAGAACAGGGGCACACGGTGGAGGTTTTTGAAGCCCCCTCGTTCCATTCCGCCTTTTCGGCATTGAAGGACCTGCGTGTTACCACGGACAGGCTCGAATATCTGGAAAACAGCTTTCTGCAGGTTGTCTCACAGGCCGTGCTCGCCAAGGTGGAGACCTTTGAACCCGATCTGGTGCTCTGTCTTGCGCAGGCTCCGCTGAACCGTCAGGCATTGAAGCGCCTGCGTAAAGACGGAGTGGCCACGGCCATGTGGTTTGTGGAAGACTACCGGCTTTTTACCTACTGGCGCGGGTTTGCACCATTTTATGACTATTTTGCGGTTATTCAGCATGAGCCGTTCCTCAGCGAGTTGCGCGACATAGGTGTCGAGAATGCGCTGTATCTGCCCATGGCGGCGCTGCCTTCCATGCACAGGAAGCTGGAACTGAGCTCGGCGGAGCAGCGCAAGTACGGTTCGGATGTCTCCTTTCTCGGGGCGGGCTATCCGAACCGCCGCATTGCCTTCAGGCAGCTGACGCATCTTGGTTTCAAGATATGGGGAACGGGGGGGGACGGCGAACCCCTGCTTGAGCGCCATGTGCAGATGAAGGGCGCGCGCATTGCTTCTGAAGATTGCGTGAAGATATACAACGCCACCAAGATCAACCTGAACCTGCATTCCAGCGTGGACGCCAGAGAACTGGTAAGCGGCGGAGACTTCGTCAACCCGCGCACCTTTGAGCTTGCCGCCTGTGGTGCCTTCCAGCTTGTGGACAGGCGCACGCTCATGGGCGACCTGTTTGATAGTGACGAGCTTGTCACCTTCGGTTCCATGGAGGAACTGCTCGACAAGATTCAGACCTATCTTGGCGATGAATCCGCACGGGTTGCCGTGGCGGAAAAAGCGAAGGCCCGCGTGCTGCGCGATCACACCTATGCCGCGCGTATGCGAACCCTGACGGAGCTCATTGCCTCGCGCCGCGATGGCTGGCCTGCTCGGCGCAAGGAATCTGCCGCCCTTCCGGCGGATATCCCTGCGGAACTGCGCGAAGAGCTTGCTGCCCTCATGCAGCGGTTGGGCATGCCTGCCGATGCGGCATTTCAGGATATTGTCTGGGCCATCCGCCAGCAGAACGGGCAGCTTTCCTCTGTGGAAACAGCTGTGTTGTTTCTGGACGAGTGGAAGAAGCAGTACCAGCAATAGGTGTAAGTTTCAGCCTTCAAAATCTGTGGTTGAAGACTTTTTCAAATGAAAGCGGGAGTATACATGGTATGCTCCCGCTTGTATTCTCTAGTCCGGTTGTTTATCTGCTATTGTACGGAGTGTTTCTTTGTGTCGATGGGGCAGTCTGTATCTGCCTCAGCGTAGGCTATGCAGGTTAATGTGTCCTTGAAGGTTTCGGTATTCTCGTTCTTCCTGCTCGTATCTTCATGTTCTTTCTGTTCGGGACACGGGCAATCCGTATTAGCCTCTGCAAAGGCGGTGCAGAGCATTGCTTTTTCAAAGTTGTTTTTCAAGGTAGTATAGGGGGTAGCTGTCATGGCGTTAACCTCCTTATCTCCGGTAACAGTTCCGGTTATACCTTATAGAATAGGTCGGAAATAGGTTCTGTCAAGTTTTCGCCGTGTAACTATCACTATTTCAATGAGTTGCTAATCAAAATCATCATCGTGCTCATAGCTGGTTTCACTTGGAGGCAAAGCGGCCATTGCGGTATTGGGGGTGTGGGCTATCCCTCCAAGTGAGAAGAAGCTGATGGCATCGTTGAGATTTTGCGCCTGATCGGAGAGTTGCACGGATGAAGCTGCCAGTTCTTCCGAGGCGGACGCGTTGCTTTGCACGACGGAATCCAGCTGCTGGATGGCCTTGTTCACCTGTTCCGCACCGGCATACTGTTCGTTGTTGGCAGCGGTGATCTCTTGAACCAGCCCTGCGGTTTCCCGTATGTTGGGGACGACCGAGCGCAGTTTTGCGCCAGCTTCCTGTGCGATTTTTACACTGCCAATGGAGAGTGAACTAATTTCCGAGGCAGCCGCTCCGGAGCGTTCGGCCAGTTTGCGCACTTCCGATGCCACAACGGCAAAACCCTTGCCGTGTTCGCCTGCCCGTGCGGCTTCTATGGCGGCATTCAGTGCCAGAAGGTTGGTTTGCCGTGCTATTTCTTCAACAATGACAATCTTTTCAGAAATGGTCTTCATGGCCGCTTCGGTCTTGTTGACCGCTTCTCCCCCTTCTTCGGCATCCTTGGCAGCCTGCAATGCCATTTGCTCTGTCTTGCGCGTGTTTTCTGCATTCTGTTTGATATTTGCGGTCATCTCTTCAACAGAGGCCGAGATTTCTTCAACCGCTGCCGCTTGTTCTGTTGCACCTTCCGAGAGGGTCTGACTTGATCTGGAAAGCTCTTTCATGCTCGTGTTCAGGCTCAGGGAGCTGGACTGCACGCTGGCGACGACCCGGCTGGTCTGATCAATCATGGTCTGCAGGGCATGGCCCAGAGTACCGAGTTCGTCGTTGCCCGGCACGTGGATGTGGGTGTCCAGATTACCTCCCGCAACATTCTTGGCGGCTCCCAGGCACTGGGCCAGTGGAGCGAGAATGCGTTTTTTGAGGGTGATCAGGATAGCGGTGGCCGCAAGTATGGCAAAGCTGAGGCAACTTGCCTGAATGATGAGCAGGGTGCGTATGTTTGCTTCCGCCTTTGCCTGCAGCATGACCACGGCCTTGTTCATGGCAGCCAGAACCTGCACGCTGAAGGCCGGGATCTTGCGGGCGACCTTGGTGTCGTTCTTCAACGCTGCTTCAATCATGCCCTTGTATTCGGTCCAGAGTTCCTTGCCGGTAACAAGCTGCAGGTGCACATCAGGCGGGGGGGCAGGGAGTACGCCTTTGGGACCGGCCATGTCCAGAGTGAGGGGGGCGCTGCCGCCATTTGCAAGTGCTTCAAGTGATACTTCAAATATCTGCATGGAAGAGCGGACCTGTTTCTCTGCGGCGGCTTTGTCGTCCGCACTTATGAAGCTCAACGTTTCCTTCGCAATCTTCTGGGTCAGCATGCGCTGTCTGCCACCAAGGTTGATGGCAAGCCCGTCTTTTGCCTGATCCTGTGTAACGTATACCGTACCGCCGAACATGACGACGATGATGAGGAACAGCGCACATACAGGAAGTATCAGTCGAAATCGAATGCTCACGGAAGCCTCCAGGACCTGATCTGGTAGTTTTGAATACTAACCAGTATAATCGAAGTACCAATACTGAGTATGATATTTGCTGTATGAAGAAATGGAAAAGCCCCTGCTGCATGAAGCGGCAGGGGCCTGTCTGTTGTGATGCGGGAAAAGGGCGGGGCTTACGCGTCATGCGTGATCTGCGTGCCGATACCCTTGTCGGTGAAGAGTTCAAGGAGAACGGAGTTTTCAAGCCGGCCATCGATGATCATGGCCTTTTCCACGCCTTCTTCAAGGGCTTCAAGGCAGCATTTGACCTTGGGGATCATGCCGCCCTGCAACACTCCCTGTTCGAAGAGTCCGTGAACCTGGCGCACTGTGAGCGAGGAGAGCAGTTCCTTGTTCTTGTCCAGTATGCCGGCAACATCGGTGAGCAGCAGCAGGCGCTTTGCCTTGAGCGCACCGGCCACGGCACCGGCCACGGCGTCTGCGTTGATGTTGTAGGTGACGCCTTCATCATCCACGCCAACGGGGGCGATGACGGGCACATAGCCGTCGCGCTCAAGCGAGCGGAGCAGAGAGGTTTCCACCCCGACCACTTCGCCCACCTTGCCAAGGTCGATAATTTCCGGCGTGCGCTTGAAGTTCTCTATTACCATCTCCATCTTGCGGGCGCGGATGAGTCTGCCGTCCTTGCCGGAAAGCCCTACTGCCTTGCAGCCCGCAAGGTTGAGCATGTTCACGATTTCCTTGTTCACCTTGCCCACGAGCACCATTTCCACCACGTCCATGGTGGCGTCGTCGGTAACGCGCAGCCCTTCGCGGAAGTGGCTCTGAATGTTCAGCGCTTCCAGCATTCTGCCAATCTGGGGGCCACCGCCGTGAACGATTACGGGATTGATGCCCACATACTTGAGCAGTACGATGTTAAGAGCAAAGGCACGGCCGAGTTCAGCGTCCTTCATTGCATGGCCGCCGTACTTGATGACGACGGTCTCGCCGTGGAACTGACGCATATAGGGCAGGGATTCGATAAGAACCCGCGACTTCATTTTGTCTTTTTCATGCTGGTCCATGCACTATGCTCCCGTACGGATCGGATTGTTCTGGCTGGGGTTACAGAATATACCGGCTGAGGTCGCGGTCTTCGCGGACATCGGCCAGTTGCTGCTGCACAAAGTCACGGTCTATCACAAGCGAATCGCCGGAACGGTCGGGCGCTTCAAAGGATATTTCCGCAAGAATGCGTTCCATGATCGTATACAGACGCCGGGCACCGATGTTCTCGGTTTCCTGGTTCGTCATTTCGGCAAAGGCGGCAATTTCTTCAAGGCCGTCTTCGGTAAAGTCAATGCTGACACCTTCCGTGGCAAGAAGCGCCTTGTACTGGATGGTGAGGGCGTTGCGCGGTTCCTTGAGAATGCGCAAAAACTCTTCCTTGCCCAGAGCGGAAAGCTCGGTACGCAGCGGGAAGCGGCCCTGCAGTTCGGGGATGAGGTCAGAAGGCTTGGCATAGTGAAAGGCACCGGCACCGATGAAGAGAATATGGTCGGTGCGCACCATGCCATATTTCGTGTTCACGACGCTACCTTCGACTATGGGCAGCAGGTCGCGCTGCACGCCTTCGCGGGATATGTCGGCGCTTTTGCCCCCGTGTTCGGAGCTGGCAATCTTGTCGATTTCATCAATGAAGATGATACCCGTCTGCTCCACACGCTCGCGTGCAAGTTCCGCCACCTTATCGGGGTCGATGAGCCGTGCTGCTTCCTGCTCGATAAGCAGGGCAAAGGCGTCGCCCACGCGCATGCGGCGCTTCTTGCGCTTGGCAGGAAAGGCCTTGCTGAATACGTCCTTGAACTGGGAGCCTATCTCTTCCATGCCCGGTATGGTCATGACTTCGAGATGCGGCCCGCTCTGCATTTCCACTTCCATTTCCACTTCGCGGTCGTCCAGTTTGCCCTGACGGAACATCTGGCGCATCTTGTCGCGCGTGGAATCGCCCGCAGGGGCGGGAGAGGGCGTGGGGGCGTCGAACGAGGTCATGGGAGGAGAGGAAAGGCGGGAGCCGGGCAACAGCAGGTCCAGCAAGCTTTCTTCCGCATTGGCCTCGGCCTTGGTGCGCACGCGCTCGGTCTCTTCTTCACGGATGAGGGCAATGCCCAGTTCCATGAGATCGCGGACCATGGATTCGACATCTCGTCCCACATAGCCCACTTCAGTGAACTTGGTGGCCTCGACCTTGACGAAGGGAGATCCGGAAAGCTTGGCGAGTCGCCGGGCAATCTCCGTCTTTCCCACTCCGGTGGGGCCCATCATGATGATGTTCTTGGGGGCTATTTCGTCGCGCAGGCCGGGTTCGATCTGCTGGCGTCTCCAGCGGTTGCGCATGGCTACGGCCACCATGCGTTTGGCATCCTTCTGACCGATGATATACTTGTCCAGTTCGGACACTATTTCTCTGGGGGTGAGAGAGCTCATGGAAACTCCTGAAAGCTTTGATTATCCTTGCAGCGGGTCGGAATAGTAGCAGGGGCGGAGGTGAAAGCCAATGAAAAAGCGGGCGTCCCGTTCGGAACGCCCGCCTGTCATTTCAGCGCTTACCGGGAAATGGGAATGGAGTAGAACTGCACTATGCCGCGACGCTTGATCTGCAGCATTATGGCACCGCGCGGCTCGCCTTCTTCCTTCAGAACCTTCAGGAACTCGTCAACCGTGTTCACGGGTTTGAGGTTGGCCTGAAGAATCACGTCCCCGGGTCGCATATCTGCTTCGGCAGCAGGTTTGGTCGGGTCCACTTCGGTGACCAGAATACCGGCCACGGAGTCAAGTCCAAGTGCCTTGGCTTCGGTAGATGTTACCGCGCGCAGCTTGATGCCGAGAGAGGCAATGGCTGACTCTGTTGCGGGCTGGCTGGGTGCCGCCTTGGCAACTTCGCGGTTGCGTTCACCAAGGGTGATCATCAGCGTGCGGGATTTGCCTTCACGAAGGATGGTCAGCTTGGCCTTGTCACCGGGGGGCAGGTTTGCAATGGAATTGATAAGCTCGCTGGACGAGGTGATGGTCTTGTCGTTTACGCCGACAATGATATCGCCGGATTTCAGGCCGGCCTTGTCGGCAGGCTGTCCGGGAATAACGCCGGCTACAAACGCACCCTTGTCGGTCTTCAGACCCAGGGCCTTGGCGGTGTTTTCATCAAGATTGGTGATGTTCACGCCTATCCAGCCGCGACGGACAGTCTGTTCCGTTTTCAGCTGGTTGATGATGCGCTTGGCCATGTTGCTGGGAATGGCAAAGCCGATCCCCTGTCCGCGCGCAATGATGGCGGTGTTGATGCCGATGACTTCGCCGTCTCCGTTAATCAGGGGGCCGCCGGAGTTGCCGGGATTGATGGAGGCGTCGGTCTGCAGGTAGTTGTCAAAGGGGCCGGAACGGATATTGCGGCCCTTGGCGCTGACAATGCCTGCTGTGACTGTGTGGTCTAGGCCGAAGGGGTTGCCGATGGCCATGACCCATTCGCCCACTTCCAGATCATCAGAGTTGCCGAACTCTATGAAGGGCAGAGTACGGTTGGCGTCCACCTTGAGCAGGGCCAGATCGGTTTCCGGGTCGGTGCCGACAACTTTGGCAATAAGAGATTCTGAGCTGTTCTTACCGGTTTCAATGTTCACACGGATGATGTCCGCATTTTCAATGACGTGGTTGTTGGTCACAACATATCCGTCTGCGGAGATGATGAAGCCGGAACCAAGTGACCGCTCCTTGCGGGGCTGCTGCTCACCGCGGTTGCCGAAGAACTGGTCGAACTGATCAAAGAAATCGTCAAAGGGGGTTCCACGGGGGTGGTTTCGCAGAAAGTCCTGCAGGCCCTTGTTATTGGAAATCTCAACGGTCTTTTCCGTACTGATGTTCGCAACGGCCGGACCGGCCTTTTTGGCCAGCGCGGTGAAGTCGGGCAGGTTGGCGGCAAGGGCCGTTGCTGCCATGATCAGCACCAGAAGGGGGGAAGTCACAAAGATTTTGGGAGTAAGGCGGTTCATTACGGTTCTCCTTGAGAATTCTGCATGAAATGGGTAGCAACGGCAGAATTTCAGACCTCATACATAATAGGCCGTTTTTTCTTATTGTAAACTCTTGGGATGAAAAAATGCCTGCGAATGTCTGCAAGGGCCTGTCTGAACACCTGGAGTAAGGATAAAGCCTCAGGGGCAGGGGCTATGTAACTGTTCTATTATAGTGGAAGAAGCAGGTTTGCGAAAAGCCGTATGCAGGAAGATGCATGGGGGAGTGCGGTAATGCCGTAAAAGGCAGGCTAAACATACAAGAAAAGGCCGGTCAAAGACCGGCCTTTCAAATGTTCAGGAACGCAGAACGCTACTTGTTCTTCAGGGCGTTCTTGAGAGCTGCCCCAAGAGAGTTAGAGAAGGCGGAAGTATCGCCGGAAACCGTGGTCTTTTCAGCCTTGGGTTTGCGGTATTCCTTCCACGAGTTGTCTTCTTCGGTCACTACGCCCACGGGGGCGAGGGTGATCTTGCGTTCAGCGGTGCGAACCTGCGCAACGGTTACCTGCAGGGTGTCGCCGGGCTTCACGTTGTCCAGATTGGCAGCCTTGTCGGCCTTTGCCATGTTGGACTTGGGCATGAGGCCGGTAATGCCGGGAGCAAGTGCCACAAACAGACCGAAGTCGGTGCGGGATTCAACCTTGCCTTCAACGGTGGCGCCTGCGGCAAAGCGTTCTTCAATGCCTGCCCACGGGTCGCCTTCGGCTTCCTTCATGCTGAGGGAAACGCGCTGTGCGTTAAGGTCTATGCCCTTAACCTTCACCATAACCTTGTCGCCTGCGGCAACCATGTCACCGGGCTTGTGCACGCGCTTGGTGTAAGACATTTCGGAAATGTGCACCAGGCCGTCAATGCCGGGAAGAACTTCAACAAAGGCACCAAAGTTGGTGAGGCGTACAACCTTGCCTTCACGCACTTCGCCTTCCTTGAGATCTTCGGCAACGCGGGCCCAGGGATTTTCCATTACCTGCTTGGCGGACATGGAAATGCGCAGCTGGCCCTTTTTATCCGTTTCAATGGAAAGGACCTTGGCACGCACTACGTCGCCTTCGCTAACGACCTCATCTGCAGAGCCGATACGGGCCCAGCTGAGTTCGGAAACGTGAATCAGACCTTCGATGCCGGGCTGAATTTCGGCAAAGGCACCGAAAGGAGCAAGGCGTACGATCTTGGCGTCGACAACGGAACCTTCCTTGATTTCGGCAAGGAATTCGGCGCGCTTTGCTTCCAGCTCCTGTTCAAGCAGTACACGGCGGGACACAACAACGTTGCGACCGTTCTGTTCGAACTTGATGATCTGGAACTGGAAGGTCTGACCTACATAGGCTTCCGCGTCTTCAACGAAGCGGGTGTCGATCTGGCTGACGGGGCAGAAGGCGCGGCGCTTGAGCACCTCAACGTCGTACCCGCCCTTGCGGGTGGCAACAACGCGGCCTTCAACAGGCAGGTTTGCCCTGAAGGCGTCTTCCAGAATGGCAGCGCCACCGATGCCGGAAAGAGCCTTGGAAAGGCGGATTTCCTGGGCATTGGCTGCCATGACGTACAGTTCTACTTCGTCGCCGTCTTTCACGGCCAACTCGCCTGCATCATCAAGGAATTCGCTGCGCTCGGCAACTCCGTCTACCTTGGTGCCGGTGTCCACAAACACGCTGTCAGCGGTAATGCTGATGACCGTGCCTTTCACGCGGTCCCCAACCTTAAGGCTTTCACCCATGGAGCCTGTGTAGGCGTCCAGCATCGCTTCAAAACTTTCTTCAGCGCCATTCTGGCGGCTGTCGTCGGAACCGGCCATCCAGTTCTCCTTGAAAACATCATGGTTAAAAGTTCATCAAATTGCTTAGGGGGCTATATCTTTCATCCGCTCCAGAAGCAAGAACGAAAAAAGGGGAAAGGGCATATGTTGCTTCGCGAGCGAAGGCATGGCATGATTTGCACATAAACTGAATTATAAGGAGCATTCAATGGCAACAGCCAAAGCGCGTCACATTCTTGTCGATTCCGAAGCTACCTGCATTGAACTGAAGACCCGCATTGAAGGCGGCGAAGAATTCGCAGAAGTGGCAAAGCAGTATTCCAAGTGCCCCTCCGGTCGCCGTGGTGGCGAACTGGGCCAGTTCCGCCCCGGTCAGATGGTCCCCGAGTTCGACCATGTCTGCTTTAATGAAGCCGTAGGCGTGGTGCACGGCCCCGTGCGTACCCAGTTCGGTTATCATCTGGTGGAAGTAACCGAGCGTTCGGAATAATTTTGCGTATGTTCAGAGTGCCGCAATTGCGGCGCCTGTGCAAGGCGGCCCCGACGGGGGCCGCCTTTTTTTTATGCCGGCGAAAATAAAAAAAGGCCAGCTTGGGGCTGGCCGGATAATATCAGTACAGGCTGGCCCGTTTATGCAGCGGGAGAGGTTCCCTTGAATTCGATGGAGATGATCTCGTATTCAATGCGGCCCTTGGGAGCATTTACCACAACCTCGTCACCCACCTGCTTGCCGAGAAGGGCTTTTGCAACGGGGGAAAGGATGGAAATGCTGCCGTTGTTGAAGTCGGCTTCGTCAGGACCAAGCATGGTGTAGGTCTTCTTTTCACCGCTTTCGAGGTCTTCGACCGTAACGGTAGAGCCGAAAATGGCCTTGGGGCTGTTCAGCGTGTTGATGTCGATGACATTGAACTTGGGCATACGCGATTCAATGTAGTTGATGCGCGCTTCGAGCATACCCTGGCGTTCGCGTGCGGCATCGTATCCGGCATTTTCCGAAAGATCGCCTTCTTCACGGGCTTCTTTGATAGCCTGAATGATGGCCGGGCGTTCCTTCTTCAGTGCATCAAGTTCACGCTCGAGCTTTTTGAAACCTTCAACGGAAATCGGGATAGTATCCATTCTTTGCGTATCCTTAAATCGTACTAGTCTGTTTTATGGGAGTCGTCAGAACGGCGGTTGTGCCGGTGACAGCAGAGGGGCGGAGCCGGAAATCGGAAGACTTCGAACGACGTCGGCCGAAATGTCTGGGTAAGGCATTGTGGCCTGTTGGTCAAGGAGGAGTTGTATCTTAACTCGGTAACGGATGAAGAAAAATATCGTCCGGCCATTCACATTACTCGGAAAGAATGTATAAATATGGTTAGATGTTAGATTCCAACGCTGTCGTCTGCCTTTTGCCGGAGACGGGGGACATTGCCGACAGCTCAGGCTTTTGTATCAGGAGGATGGGATATGCCCAACTTGAAGATTTGGAAAAGCCAGCAATTGCAACGACTCAGAAATGACAGTGAGCGGCTTTTCGACAGATTGTGTTCGGATTTCGGGTTGCCTTCACTGTGTCAGCCTCTTGCCGAGGTTGACCTTACCATCAAGGATCTGCCCGATGAGGTGATCGTTGAGGCTCAACTGCCCGGCGTGAAGCCGGAAGATCTTGCCATCGAGATTAACGGCGACATGCTTTCCATCAGTTGCACCCAGCAGGAAGAGGCAGCCGGAGAAACAAGAAGCAGCCTCATGGAACATCGTTTTAAACTGCCCTGCAAAGTGCGTTCTGAAGATGTGGTGGCCGAACTTACCGGAACCATGCTGCGTATCATAATGCCCAAATGCAGAAAGCCGCAGGCGCGCCGCGTACCGATACTGCTGAAGCACCGATCCTAAGCCTGCCAGGAGGTTACAATGACTGCGATCAGAGATAGAGCGATAGTTGCCTTGGAAGATCTGCGATGGAGGCTGGACCCGGCCGCATTGCCTTTTACCACGACGGACGAACTGGAGGCGCAGGAAGAGATTATCGGGCAGGATAGAGGGGTAGAGGCATTCCGGTTCGGTATGGGCATGGATGCCAAAGGGTACAATATATTCGTTACCGGCTCCGTTAACCTTGGCAAAATGGCTGTGGTGAAGCGCCTGCTGGAAAATTATACCCGTAAGCAGGAGACTCCTGACGATCTCTGCTACGTGAACAATTTCAAAACCCAGGAAGAGCCGATACTGCTGCGTTTTGTGGCCGGAAACGGCGTGAAGTTCAAAACCGCCGTGGACAAGTTCCTTGAAGGCATCAAGCGCGAAGTGCCCCAGCTGTTTGAAAGTCAGGAATACATCAACAGCAAGAATGCCATCATAGAAGAGCACGACAAGAAAACCCGCGAGTTCTTCAAAGGGCTTGAAGAGCGCGTTAAGGATGCCGGTTTTGTCATGGTGAACATGCAGATGGGCCAGATACAGCGCCCCGATATCGTGCCTGTCATCGACGGTGAGCCGGTTCACCTGCTCAAGCTTGAAGAGATGATGGAGAAGGGCCGCTTCCCACGCGAAGAATTTGAACAGTTGCGCGCCAAGTACAAGGAACTCAAGGAAGACATAGACGCCATTTTCCTAGAGGTGCGGACACTGCAGAAAGAGGTGAAGCACCGCAGCGAGGAAGTGGACAAGCTCATGTTCATGAACATTGCCCGCGAGCTTTCCGAACCTCTGCTCAATGGATGGCGGGATGCGGAGAAGGTGCAAAAACATGTGGAGGCCATGCTCGATGACATGGCCGAGAATCTGGATGCGATCAAGTCCATTGGCCAGCCGCAGCAAGGCCCCATGGGTATGAGTTTTCCTGGCTCATCGGCAGAAACGGTACTGCATCCCTACGGTGTGAACCTGCTTGTGGACAACAGCGAGAGCGAAGGCCCGCCCGTCATTGTGGAATCGCATCCCACCTACCGCAACCTCTTCGGCAGTATCGAAAGGGTGATGGATAGAAACGGGCTGTGGCGAACAGACTACAAAAAGATCAACGGCGGTTCGTTCATCAGAGCCAATGGCGGGTATCTTGTGATTAATCTCATGGATGCCATTCAGGAAGCCGGTGTGTGGCAGACGCTCAAGCGGGCGCTGAAGACTTCCGAGATTGAGATACAGACCTTCGATCCTTACTACCTCATGGCCACCTCTTCACTTAAGCCTGAGTCCATATCGATGGAGGTGAAGGTTGTCGTCATAGCCACCCCGCACCTGTACCATCTGTTGCGGAATTATGATGAAGACGTGGACAAGATCTTCAAGGTCCGTGCCGATTTTGAAGCGTCCATGCCGCGGGATGACAAGGCTGTCCGCGATATCAGCCGACTCATCAGGACCTTTGTGAACGAAGGTAAACTGATGCCGTTCCATGCCGATGCCGTTGCCTCGCTTCTTGAACACGGCGTGCGTATATCCGGCAGGCAGGAACGCATTTCCACGGCATTCCCCATTCTCAGCGACATAATGGAAGAGGCCAACTTTATTGCCAGAGAGGCAGGAGAATCCATCGTCCGCGGCGAGCATATTTGCAAGGCGAATGACGCACGCATTTATCGCACGAACCAGATGGAAGACCGTCTGCAGGAAATGATAGACCGCGGCAGCGTGTTTATAGATACCGAAGGTGCTGTCGTGGGACAGATCAACGGGCTGGCGGTATATTCCCTTGGTGACTATGCTTTCGGCAAGCCTGCCCGCATTACCTGCGCCACCTCCATCGGCAAGGAAGGAATCATCAACATCGAACGAGAGGCGGATCTTTCCGGCTCCACCCACAGCAAGGGCATGCTCATTCTCGGCGGCTATCTGCGTAAATATTTTGCGCAGGACAAACCGCTTACCCTTGCCGCTTCCATTGCCTTTGAGCAGTCCTATGGAGGCATAGATGGTGATTCAGCCTCGTCCACAGAGCTGTATGCCCTGCTTTCAAGCCTTGCGGAAGTGCCGATACATCAGGGTATTGCCGTGACCGGTTCCGTGAACCAGAAGGGCGAGGTGCAGCCTATAGGCGGTGTGAACGAGAAGATTGAAGGCTTCTTCAAGGTTTGCAAGAATCGCGGGTTGACCGGCGAGCAGGGGGTGATGATCCCCAAGGCAAACGTGAAAGATCTGATGCTCAAGGAAGAAGTGGTTGAAGCCGTGAAAAACGGCACATTCCACATCTGGGCCGTGGCACATGTCAATGAGGGGATTGAGATCCTCACTGGCCGCTCTGCCGGAGAGCGCGATGAAGCAGGGCGGTATCCTGAAGGAAGTATAAATGCCCTTGTCGATGAAAAGCTTCGCAGCCTTGCTGAAGGGCTGAGAGACTTTGCCAAGGCAAAATACGGCGGTGGAGAAAACGGCACGGATAATGACGAAAACAATGCCGAATAATCACCGTATTCTCTGATTACGCGAAAGGCCGCCTCTGTGAGGCGGCCTTTTTTCAAATGAAATGGCGTGTTTGTTTGGGCAAACAGTATGAGGACCCTAAAAAAAACTTTCACAAAAGATTGATTTTGGACTAGAAAGGTCAAGTTTTCGTAGGGGAAACAGAGAAAACGGAAAAAACCTCTGAAATTACCGCTTAGTGCGCATCTTCACAAGGCGTGTGGGCCTTATCGGTGCAGGCTTGCGGCTTTTTTTTCCTGTGGTAATCTCCGCATGGATTTCGGGGTTTTTTCGTTAAACCTTCTACCTGTAAGGAGATGACTGATGGGCAAGTCTACTTCTTTGGGCAAGGTGGAAGTCGTGCTTACCAAACCGAACGGAGAGCGAATCGAAGTGGAAGTTGGTGAGAACGACATGGTGTACATTGACGTCGAAGCTGGCGAACAGTGTACCATGAACAAAGCACAGCGGTGGGCAGAACTGACTGATGAACGTCGACAGCAGGCGAGTCAGTTCATAAAGAGCATCCAACAGGATCTCGAGGGGCTGCTGGCCTGTTAACTTCCATTGCACGTCATGGAAAAGTGCCGCTTCCGGTTTACCGGAAGCGGCACTTTCCTTTTGTGGCTTGGAGTTACCAACGGCACGCATACGCGTGTTCCGGTTGCGGTGGTAATTCTCGCGGCAACGGCTTCATACTGCTGAAGCGTCTGATGGAACAGGTTGCGCAGAAATAGCTCGGATACTGGCATGTCAGGCACATAGGGATAAATTCTCTGCAAAAGGCAGTTGATCCGTTTTTCCCTTTGGAGCTGCATGACTTTTGGTGAAAAGCACATCCGTTGCACGGGCCATGTAACGATATTGGATTTTTCATGGTCGCCTCTTAACAGGGTTTATACGCATCGTTTACACTATCATACGGCTAAGTATTTTCAATGTTCATTCGACTTGGAAGGCAAATTATCATCACAATACCATGTCTCATACGAATTGAAACATGCTGCAACGTTCTATTTGCGTTTATGTTGGCATTAAGCAGAGTTGCGACGCGTTTATCTGCTGTTTATGTGTTTCTTCATTGCCCGTATGCCAGTTGTGTAACGTACGCCCAGAGCCCCTGTTTTTCTGGAAATCCAAATAGTCTACCATAACCGTTCGGTTTAGTTTTTCATTGTACCTACTCCTCAGGTAGGGTATGTTTTTTATAGTTGTTTGTTTCTGTCAGTGAATACTTCCTTACGGGGTGGGTGGCCCTCGCGGATGCGTTTACCTGCCAGATAGGGTGGCTCTAATGCCGATATGTGCAAATCAGGGAGGCGTGCTATTATGAGGCTACTGACGAATAGTCGGTACGGAACAAGACTGCTGCTCGATATTGCCGTGCACGGGCGCGATGAGCCTGTGCTTATGCGTGATTCCGCGAAGAGGTTGGGAATTTCTCAGAAATATCTTGAGAAGATCGCCCGACAGCTGAAGAACGGTGGATATCTGACAACAAGGCGAGGGCCAAACGGGGGGCATATGCTGGCCGTGGACCCTGCTTCCATTACCGTGGGCGAGGTGGTTCGTCTGCTGGAGGGAGGCACAGACCTTGTGGGGTGCGGTAAAGACGCCGTTACCTGTTCCCATGCTCCCGGATGTCTTACAAGGCTGCTCTGGAAAGAGGCCAGTCTTGCCATGTACTCCCATCTCGACAAGTTTCGTTTTGGCGAGCTGGTTAACTATGCAGAAAAGGGGGTAAAGTTTGGTGATTACTGTGTGCGGACCATCACCGAGCATCCGGAATTCAAGCGGGAAATCCCTGTTTCGTCAAGGTGTTCTCTGGCAGATGTGACATTGACAGGCCTGGAGGATTTCCTGTGATCCAGCCGGAATAACATAGATGTTGCAATGTGCCCTGCGTTACACGCAGGGCGCACCGTTAACGGATGGGAGGAGTGCCGTGTCCAGTTCTTTCCGGTTTCTGCGCGCTTCACTTGCTGTTCGTATTCTGGTCATTACGGGCATTACCTTATTCGTGTGCCTGGGGCTGCATGCGTGGTTGAGCATACGGTACCAGCACTCTCATGCCGCTCGCGAGCTCGTTGCAGGGGCCGACCGTCTGGGGCAGACCATTCTGCTGGGCACGCGTTATGCGATGATGGGCAATGCACGGCACGAGCTGGATCAGATTATCAGCGACGTTGCCAAACAGCCGGACATCGTTTCCATCCGCATCTATAACAAAGCGGGTGAGATCAAGTTTTCCAACCATCCCGAAGAAATTGATACGCGGACGGATATCCGGGATACGGCCTGCCATGCCTGCCACGTGACGGATACTCCCAAGACCAGCCTGACGGTGGAAGAACGCATCCGCATGTTTGATGATGGTCAGGGGCTGCCGCGCCTCGGCAGTCTTATGCCCATCATGAATGAAAAAGGGTGCGCAGAGGATGTCTGCCATGCCCACGAGCCGGGCAAAATGGTTCTGGGAGCGCTTGATGTGGTGCTCAGGGCCGATTCTGCCGAGCAGGATATTCTCGTATTTCAGAACCGCATACTCATGCTTACTGCCGGAGTATTTCTGGGTGCCTCTACACTTATCGTGATGCTGTTGCGGCGGTTCATCACGCACCCTGTTGCCAAACTCATCGAATCTGCCAGAAGAATAGGCAGGGGTGAGAAGGTCGATTTCGAGCACTTTGAAGGCGTGGGTGAAATCGGCGAACTGGCCTCGGCTCTCAGTCGCATGCAGAAAGAGGTGGCGGATAAACATGCGGCGCTGGAAAGGCAACGCAAGGAATATCAGCATCTTTTCGAGCAGGTGCCCTGCAGCATCACCGTACAGGACAGAGATTACAAGCTTCTGCAGTACAACAGGGAGTTCGCGGACAGGTTCAATCCGGCCTCTGGCATACACTGTTATGAAGCCTATAAGGGGCGAACGGATAAATGCCCCAACTGTCCTGTGGAAAAGACCTTTGCCACCGGCCTTGCCCATTGTTCGGAAGAGAGCAGGGTAAATCCTGACGGCACACGTGCCTATTGGCTGGTGCACACCTCGCCGGTGCTTGATGAGGCAGGCAACGTGGTCGCCGCCATGGAGATGAGTCTGGATATTTCAGCCCGGCGCTCCGTGGAAGAGCGCCTGCGTATGTCTGAACAGAAGTATCATGCTATTTTCGACAATATTCCCAATTCCGTTTTTGTGCTCGATGCCCAGACGCTGGAAATCATCGACTGCAACACCACGGCCGAGCTGGTCTATGGTGTGGAGCGGGTCCGCGTGCGCGGGGAATCCTTCCTTTCCTTTTTCTCTTCTGAAGAACAGGACAGATACGCCTCGCAACTGCGCGCCTTCACGGTTCTGAACAGGGCCCGCAACTTCCGGAAAGACGGCAGCCCCTTCTATGTGGATATCATGCTGTCTCCGGCTGAATACCATGAGAGGCAGATTCTGCTGGTGACCACGAACGATATCACCGAGCGGCTGGAAACGGAGCGCAAGCTCATTCAGGCCGGCAAGATGGCCACTCTGGGGGAAATGGCCACAGGCGTGGCGCACGAGCTTAACCAGCCTCTTACGGTGATCAAGACGGCCAGCAGCTTCATCATGCGCAAGCTGCGCAGGCAGGAAGAGATAGCACCAGAGGTGCTGAATACCATGGCCACGGAAGTGGATGCGCATGTGGACCGCGCAAGCCAGATCATCAACCATATGCGGGAGTTCGGTCGGCAATCCGACCTTACATTGGAGCTGGTGAACATCAATACGGTGTTGCGGGCTTCTTTCGAATTCTTCTTCAGGCAGCTCTCTTCCCGCGAAATAGAGGTGGTGTGGCGGCTTGATGAGCATGTTCCCCTCATTCTTGCCATGCCCAACAGGCTTGAACAGGTATTCATGAACCTGTTGCTCAATGCGCGGGATGCCATTGAAGAACGCAGCGCCGCAACGCCTGAGGCTCCGCGAAGGATTACCTTGACCACCCTGAATAAAGGCAGGGAGGTTGAGGTGGTAATCGAGGACACGGGTACCGGCATTCCCAAATCGCTGCAGAACAAGATCTTCGAGCCGTTCTTCACGACAAAGAAGGTGGGCAAGGGTACCGGACTCGGGCTTTCCATCAGTTACGGGCTTGTCAGGGACTTCGGAGGCAGCATTCATGCGGAAAATGCGTCTGGAAGCGGTGCCCGTTTCACGCTGCGTTTCCCGTCTTCTTCCGGGGCAACGGCAAGTGGCGGGCAACAGGATGTCGATGGAAGCGGGATATCCGGCTCCTAGTGTGCAGCATGGCCTGCAGGCCTGACAATATTGCAGTTGTTCAAGGGAGCAGATGGCAACAGTCATGACAGATTCTACAAATACATCCTTATCCGGCCGTCCCCCGGCCACGTTGCCCGACCTGAAGCCGGAAGTGCTGCTGGTGGACGACGAAGTCGGTATTCTGACTGTTCTCGGGGCATTGATTGAGGACATGGGCTATGTAGTCCACAAGGCACAATCGGCCGAGAGCGCGTTGGAAATTCTGAGGCACAAGAGTATTCCCGTGGTGCTCACAGATATCCGCATGCCCGGTATGGATGGGATGCAGTTGTTACGTCATGTGCGCGAGAGCTGGCCTGCCATTGAGGTGGTAATGAATACCGGCCATGCGGACATGGGGCTTGCCATAGAAAGTTTGCGGCTCGGTGCAACGGACTTTCTGACCAAGCCGGCGAATGCGGACCTTCTGGAGTTCACGTTGCGTCGCTCAATGGAGCGGGCTGTTCTGCGTGAAACGGTGCGCAGGCATACCGAGCACCTTGAGAAACTGGTCGAACAGAGAACACGTGAACTGCTGCAGGCCGAACGGCTTGCAGCCATGGGCGAAACCGTTGCCGGTATGGCACATGCCATAAAGAACATTGCCGGAGGGCTGGAAGGAGCACTCTTTGTCCTTGAAAAGGGGCTGGAACTGAACAAGCGCGAGTATCTTGAACAGGGTTGGGGCATGGTGAAGCGCGATGTGACCCGTGTACGCGACCTGACCATGAACATGCTGCAGCTTTCACGCCCCATGGAAATCCGTCCGGAATTCATAGACCCCGACCGGCCCGTGCGTGAAGTGGCGGAGCTGCTTGCTTCCCGCATACGCGAAGCCGGGGCAACCCTCATGCATGCATCGGCTCCCCAGCCGGAAGCGTTGCTTGATCCCGAGGCCATTCATGCATGTATCATGAACCTTGCTACCAACGCGGTGGAAGCAGTTGAAGAAGCCATCCAGGCCGGAAGAATGGACCACGGCGACGGAAGGGTGATTCTGCATACGGAATGTGCCGGCGGCTATGTCTGCTACATTGTCGAGGACAATGGCCGGGGCCTGAGCGACGAGGTGTTTGCCAGCATTGATGACGGCATGTTCACCACCAAGGCACGCGGTACAGGATTCGGGCTTATGGCGACCCGAAAGGCCGCCCGTGAGATGGGAGGCGAACTGGTGCTGGAAAACGGCATTCAGGGGGGGGTACGCGCCATGCTCCGCCTGCCTTTGAAGCGTTGACCCCAATCATATCCCTTTTTTGTGGGGTAAAGTGCCACTTCCTTCATCTATAGGGTGTTTCTTTTTTCTTGCACAAATGCTATTGTTATGTGTGCAGTGCGCTTGCTGTGTTGCGGCATCTGCTTTATGGAATAGTGGCGTGTCTATTTCACGTGGAGAATTTTCAGAGCAGGAGTGGCGGTAATGTTGAATCAGATGAGAATAGTAACGAAACTGGCTATGGTTCTGGTAACAAATCTACTGTTGCTTATAGCGATGGGGATTACCGCGTACTACAGTTCAAGTGTTTTAAACACCCAGTTGGACGGAGTGTTCAACGTGGACTTCAAAGGTGCGACCTTTCTTCTTGAAGCCGACCGCGACCTGCATCAGGCCTTGATTGCCGAACGGAGCATGTGCTTTGCCGAGCCGGGAACCGAAGCGTTTGCCGCGCAGATGAAAGATTATTCAGACAATATAGGGCAGGCAGATACGCGGATAAACAAATTCTATGCGTTGATAGCCACACCCGAAACCAAAAAGTATGTGGACGCGTATTTCGCAGACAGAAAGAAGTGGGAGCCTGTTTCGAAGCAGGTTATAGATCTCATAAACAGTGGCGACCTTGAAAAAGCCCGGGGACTGTCTCTGGGAGAGGCCAAGGACCAGTTTGATGCCATGCGGGAGAATATTAACACGCTTACTGAAATCGTGAATACCATGGCTACGGCCAAGGCATCCGATTCCGAGAAGCGGTTTACCGAGCTGACCTACGCCCTTGTGGCACTCACCGTGGGTAGCCTGCTGCTGGGAGCGCTTATCACGATACTGGTGGCCCGCAACATAACCGTTCCACTGCGCAAGATGGTAGTATTTGCCCAGCAAATTGCCGCAGGTGATATGAAAGTCCGGCTTGATGTGGACCAGCGCGATGAGAACGGACTTCTCGCAAATGCCTTTCGTGACATGCTCATGCAGTTGAACCGAACCATGGAAGCAGTGGGGGAACAGACCCGCATTGCCGAGGAGAAGGCGAATCAGGCCGCCGTGGCCCTTAAATCTGCGGAAGAGGCAACCAGACTCGCAGAGCGCGCCAAGGCCGATGGCATGTATCAGGCTGCGGAAAGCCTTGAGGAAATCGTGAGAGAGGTTTCCGTAGCTGCTGAGCAGATGTCGAGACAGGCTGAAGAGATTCAGCGCGGCACGGACACTCAGGCAGCCCGCATTGCTGCCACGGCTACCGCCATTGAAGAGATGAATGCCACGGTATTTGAAGTGGCCAAGAACTCGGGAGAGGCAGCTGCGGCAGGCGACGATGCCAAGGTGAAGGCAAGCGAGGGTGCCAAGGTTGTGGAAAGCTCCATTGAGGCCATCCGCACGACACAGCGCCAGACTGAAGAGTTGCAGAAGCAGATGGATGAGCTCGGCCTTCAGGCTGAATCCATCGGCCGTATCATGGGCGTTATTACGGATATCGCTGATCAGACAAACCTGCTGGCGCTGAATGCGGCCATAGAAGCTGCGCGGGCCGGTGAGGCGGGCAGGGGCTTTGCAGTAGTAGCGGACGAGGTACGCAAGCTTGCGGAAAAGACCATGACTGCCACCAAGGAAGTGGGCAGCGCCATTCATGCCATTCAGAATGTTGCCAAGCTGAATGTCACTTCCATGCAGAAGGCCGTGACCGATCTGAACAGGGCTGTTGACCTTGCAAACCGTTCCAGTTCCGTATTGTCGGAGATTGTCATGGGGGTGGAAAGCTCGGCAGAGCGCGTGCAGGGCATTGCTACGGCAGCGGAGCAGCAGGCAGCCACTTCGGAAGAGATCAACAGGTCTGTTGATGAGATAAACCGTATTACCATTCAGACCTCTCAGGGGATTGTGGAAAGCACGGAAGCACTCAATGCGCTTGCTGTTCAGCTTGGCAGGCTTTCTGAGCTTGTCCGTTCCCTCAAGGAAGAAGGAACCCGGTAGATTTTATCCTGCCCGATTGCACTCAGGTCTGCGATTGTGTCCGGAACTGCGGGGAGTAAAAGGACATGTATGAGGTGGAATGCGACGTTACAATGCGCGCTGATTGCCTGTTGCCTTTTCGTGCTTCTCCTGAGCCCGAATTCTGCCAGTGCGCTGACTATCTATACCGTCGATGAGCCTCCCGGAAACTACATTTCCACCTCTGGGGAGCTTGTCGGTATCTCCGTGGATATGGTCAAAGAGCTGCAAAGGCGGGTGGGCGATACGTCCCGCCTGGTCATTATGCCTGAGAAAAGAACGCTTGAAGAAGCGGCATGGCGGGATGATCTGCTGTTTTTCAGCTTTTCCCGTACCGATGAGCGCGAAAACGCCTTTCAATGGCTTATGCCTCTGTATCGCAAGGCGTGGAATTTCTATGTGCTGAAAGCGTTTTCGCGCAATAGCTACACTCTTGATACATTGCGCGGCATGCGCATTGGTGCCAAGATAGGTGATGTGCGCGAAGACTTTCTACGCAACAACGGTTTCAGGAAAGTGGAAAGTGTTACCAGCCACGCCTCGAATATTCGCAAGCTGGAACTCGGACGGATAGATGCCATGGTGTATGACAGCGTGGGCATGGCCTTTGATTGCAAGCAGCTGGGACTCAGTTTTGCCAACTACAGGGCCGTATACGAAATCGGGTATTCCGATGTGTATGTCCTTTTCTCACGGGCCGTAGATGAAAATCTTGTTGCCCAATGGCGAAAGGCCGGAAAGGAAATGATGAGTGACGGAACGTACGAGAAGATAGCGCTGAAATGGGCAAAGCTGTTGTCTGAGCAGTACGGGATACCGTCCACCATGGAAAATGGACTTCTCATTTTCAACTGACCGGGGCGTGGTGCTTATGGCCGCGTCTTTTTTACGGGAACCAGCCGGCGATATGATCTGCTGATGCATTCAGCCGACATACCGGACAAGTCCCGTTGCAAAAGCCTGACCTCCCTTCCTTATGAATCCTGACTGAATGAAGCCTGACTGAATGAATCCTGTCTGATGAACCCCGCCTAGCCGTTGGGCACAAGGTCTATGCCTGCCAGTTCGGTTCCCTGCTTGGCTTCTTCAGACAGGCGTCTTGGCATGACCACGGCAAAGGTGCTGCCCCTGCCTGCTTCAGACATGACGATAATCCTTCCCCCGTGCTGCTGTACCACCTGATTGGCCACGAACAGGCCGATACCTGTGCCGGATGAGCCCTTGGAAGAGAAGAAAAGAGTGAAGAGCTTGTCGCGGGTTTCGCGGTCCATGCCCACACCGTTATCGCGGATGGAAAACTTCACCTCGCTGCCTATGCCCTTTACGGAAAAATGCACAAAACGCGGTTCCGGGCGGCGCGACGTCGCGCAGGCATCCACGGCATTTTCCAGTATGTTCACAAGAGCGGCGGATAATGCGCCGGCATCGGCCTCGAATGTGCCGGTGTCCGGTGCCACTTCAAGCGAGAAGAATACGTTGTTTTCTTTTGCCTTGGGCTCGACAAGGGCGGCTACTTCTTCCGCCATACGCGAGGCCATGACCACTTCCCATTGCAGGGCGCGTTTTTTGGCGTAGTAGAGAATGTCCAGCACCATTTTGCGCAGCCGTTCCACCAGGTGGCGTATGTCCTGATAGCTGTCTTTGATGCGTTCCTTGTTATCCTTTTCTATGCCGGAACCCAGCCGGTATACACCGCCGTCAAGGGCGGTGAGCAGTCCCTTGATGCCATGCGCCGTGGAGCCGAGCAGCAGGCCCAGATTCGAGAGCCTGTCCTGCAGGATGCGCAACTGGGTTATGTCTGTGGACATCTCCATGACTTCCGTGATGTGTCCGTTGGCATCGCGTATGGGAGCCGTCCAGACAAGCACGTTGCGCTGCTCTCCGCGCTTTGAGGTTACTACCGTCTCGAACTGGTGCGGCTGTCCGTCCTCGAATGTCTTAAGCACGGGGCAGCCCACACAGGGGCTTGAACGGTGGGCATAAATCTCATGGCAGAATCCGCCCACATCATCGTCAAAATCGTCCCGGAAGAGCCGGTTGCTGGCCACGATCTTGAGTTCGCGGTTCTGTACGCTGATGTAGCAGGGCGATTCCTCGAAAAGCTGCTGGTAGCGGTGGCGTGTAAGGCGCAGTTCTTCCTGCAGCCGTTTCACTTCCGTGATATCGGCGGCAATTTCCAGCACCAGCTCTATTTCGCCGTTGTTGTCCAGAATGGGTGCCGCGTTCACGATAACGGGCACGTCGTTGCCGTCCTTGTCGCGGACGAACTCCTGGCAGCGCTGGCCTTCGCCTGTTTCCAGCACCTTGCGTACGGGACAGGCTTCGTCACCCGTGCCTTTGCAATAGGGATACACGTCCCAGCTGCGTGCACCTATGCCTGATGCAAGACGCTCTTTATACAGAGGGTTGGAGGCGATGATCTCCATCTTGGCGTTGTGCACGGCGACAAAACAGGGAAGCTGGTTGAACATGCCCTCGGCACCGTCAATGGAATTGTACAGCGCGCGCATGCCGTCGGCGAACCCCTCGGCAACCTGCAGTGCCGCCAGCTGGCGTTCCTGTTCGACAAGGCGGGCTGCCTGCCCTTCAACCATCTGTTCAAGGTTGTCAGTATGCTCCCGCAGCCGGGCGCGCATGGTTATGCGTTCGTGCGCGCGGTTCAGGGCAATTTCCAGCACATCGTCGTTGATGGGCTTGGTAATGAAATCTGTAGCGTCTTTCTTGATGCTCTGGATGGCAAGGTTCATGTCGCCATGGCCGGTGAGCATTATCACTTCCGTTTCCGGCGATTTCTTCTTGATGCGTTCGAGAAGGTCAAGGCCGCTCAGGCCCGGCATCTTGATATCTGTAAGGACAATATGGGGCCGGACTTCATCAAAGATGCGCAGGGCTTCCTCGCCGCTGGCGGCGGTGTGCACACTGTACCCCATATCTGCCAGCGACAGTCCGAGAACGGTTCGGATGCCGTCTTCATCGTCTACGAGCAGTACGACATGCTGCATGGAATCCCCTTGAGCTCGAGTTGAAGTGGCTGAGGAGTATGTGTTCTGTATCTACAGCTATGTGATTTCATACCCTTTTCGTAGGAAATGGGCAAGGAGGTAGTCGGGCGCCGCCGCGGCGGCGCCCGATTGGTGTCTCGACCGGTTCTGCGGTGCTGGATGCGCCTTGGATTAGTCGTCCTTGAGCGCGTCCTTGTTGTTCAGGGTATCCCTGATTATTTCCAGCAGCTGGTTGGGGTCGAAGGGTTTCTTCAACGATGCCACCGCGTTGCGGATGGCCAGATGAATGCCCGAAAGACCGCTGATGACAATGACCGGCATTTCCTTGAATTCCGGCTCCTTGGTCATCTTGCGGTAGAAGCGCGGGCCCCATTCGTTGGGCATTTCAAGGTCCAGCGTAACGAGGTCCGGCTTTTCTTTTTTGAGCAGCTCCAGTCCTTCCGCGCCATCGGAGGCGGAGCACGTGGCGTATCCGTTGTCGCTCAGGATATCCACAAGGTATTTAACGATGTAAGGATCGTCGTCTATGACAAGGATCTTGTGCGGCATTGCTACACTCCCTGGGTTTCCTTAGCCCGTTTTGGTATCGATCGGGGGCGCAGGCTGGTCCACCAGTCCGCGAACAACTTCCAGCAGCGGCCCCGGTCTCGGGGGCTTCTCCACATATGCGTCGGGAGGGGGAAGCTCCTCCGCTGCCAATCCAATCATTTTAAGTGCGTGGGCGAATCCCTTGGCCGCCACCGCGGAGAGCATGACCACGGGAATGTCCCGCAGTTCCGAGGTTGTCTTCAACCCCTTGTACATCTCAAGTCCTCCGCGTTCCGGCATCATCACATCAAGCACTATGCACGCCGGCCGCTTGGTGCGGGCCTTTTCCAACCCTTCTTTTCCGTTTCGGGCGGCTATAACCTGATAACCGCCCGTTTCGAACAGAGTTTTTAGAAAGAGCCTGAAGCTGAGTTCATCGTCCACCACCAGAATACAAGGCCCACCCATGAGCACCTCCGATGTTGAGGTGTTCCGGGCGCTACGCGCGCGCTACACTGGCTACGGGACAGGCGGAACGTATGACCACCTGTTCCACCGTTGAGCCTATGGACGCCTCTTCAGGTTCCACTTCCTTGGTGTGGTGAGCCATGATGATAAGGTCCGCCTTCTTTTCGCGCGCGAATTTCAGGATTTCAACATACGGTGTTCCTTCCCAGATTTCCACGTCGTAGTTGTCGTAGTCACCCATCTGGGAGATGTAGCGTTCCTTGATCTTTTCATGGGCGCGTTCAATGTGCCGCTCTATGTCTGCCTGACCGGGGAACACGCCGAGCTTGGCGCTCGTAATGTCGAAGGCGTGGAAGATGTAGAGCTTGGCACCGATGGTCTGCGCCGTGCTGTTGGCAAACTTGAAGGCCTGATCTGCCGCCTTGGAAAAGTCCGTGCAGTACACGATGTTGGAGAAGAGGTTCCAGCAGGTGGTACAGGGACGGTTCACGATGAGCACGGGTGATTTGGCCAGACGTGCCACCTTTTCCATGGTCCTGCCCACGATGGAGCGGGCGCGTGCCGATTCGGGATCGTCATCGCGGGTATTGGCACCCATGACGATGAGGTCCACATCTTCCTTGCGGGCAAAACGCAGAATCTCGGTTGAAGGCACACCCACGGAGAGTTGCATCACGGTGTTGTCGCCATATTCTTCAAGCTGTTCCGCATAGGTGGTGCGGATTTCTTCTTCAACCCATTCCCGGTAGTCGCCGTCCACTGCCTCATCTTGGCCGGTACGCAGGTCGCGTACCGTGGTGCTGAAGCCCCTGCTGGGCACACCGAGTACATGGAGCAGATACAACTTCGCGCCGTTGCGCTTGGCGAGGTCAAAAGCGACCTTGGCGGCGTTGTCACAAGCCGGGGAAGCCGATGTAGCGAACAGAATCTTCTTAAACATACGCTACCTCCTGAGGCTGCATTGTTGAGAACCGCCCTGGAAACCCAGTTCCCATGCGATTCCTTCAATTATTTCGAAAAGGGAGAATGTTGTGTCGCATTCCAGCATGCTTGTCCGGTCGCCGAAGACCACGTGGCGCAGTCTGCCGAGCCGGATGGGCATGTCCAGAAGCATGTTCAGGCTGTGAAAACGTATTTCGCCGCTTCTCGGGCCTGTTCCCTCGTCGGGGAGCATGCCGCGGAACGTGGTGAAAACGTTCATCACAGGTTCTCCGGGAGCACCGGTAAGCTCCACGGTCTTGGCAAAGACCAGCTCCGTGAAGTCCGGGGTGGTACATCCTTCCGTCGGACAACGCTCGGCTTCGGCTTCGGCAGCTGCAAAAAACTGACTCATGCGGCGCAGTTCGGGGTGCCGGACAAGAAGGGCGAAGAACGATCTCAGGGAGAATTCCTCTTCCAACTGCACGCGGTTGCCGAGGCAGGAAAGAATATCCGGTTCCGCCGGCACGGGGCGGGAGGAACGGGTATCCGTTTCCAGAGTGCTGTTCTGCAATCTGCCGTCTTTTGAAAGCGTTACCATGTCCATAAAGCCTGTCCTTCTGTCCGGTTCAGGTTAGGGATGGCGTTTGTCGTGACAACCGCTGCAGTGCGTGGGCCCCTTGTTGTTCGCCTTGTGGCAGTCCATGCACTGGCGGTGGTAGGCACGGCGCAGAGGCGTCTGCTTGCTGGTGCCTTTCACGGTGTGACAGTCTGCACAGGGCGTTCCTTCCGAGGATTCATCCGCAACCAGCTTGCCCTCGGCCCCGCTGTGGTGACAACGTATGCACTTGTCTTCCAGATTGGCCTTGGCATTGTGCTCGTCGTGGTTGAAGAGCGCTGCGGGGCGTGTTGCCGGTTGCAGGGCTTCCGGCCGCAGTTGCTGCAGCTCCTCCTGCGCTGATACGGGTGCGAGGGAGAGCCCGAGCACCAGAAGCAGCAGAGAAGCCAGCAGGGCGAGTATATTGCGTACACGCTTGTTCATGTTGGTCTCCTTTCGCTATTCCGGTTCGGGCTTTTCCATCAGTTCGTATATCAGGTCGCCGAGGAACTTGGTGTGAATGCCGAGCTGATAGTGATGAATGATGTCTTCAAGGCCGCCGTGGCAGTTGTGGCAGGGGGCCACCACGACCTTTACGCCTGTGTCGCGCAGCTGGTCAGCCTTGATTCTGTTGCCTTCCAGCCGAACGCTCTTGAAGGGCGGGCCGCAGTTGATGACGCCGCCACCTGCGGCACAGCAGTAGTTGTGCTCACGGGTGGGGGACATTTCTATTACTTCCTTGCACAGGTGGTGTGTAACTTCGCGCAGCTTGTCCATGAGGCCGCGGCCGCGGATGATGTTGCAGGGATCGTGGATGGTTACGGGCTCTTCGAACTGGCGGGTGAGACGGATCTTACCTTCGTTGAAGAGTTCCCAGAAGTATTCCACGGAGTGCACGATGGGAACGGGGTGGTTCTTCCAGCCGAGCCAGCGGTTGCCCACATCGTACACGGAGCGGAATGCGTGACCGCATTCCCCCATGACGATGCGCCGTACCTTAAGCTTCTGCGCCGCCTCGAAGTGGTTGCGTTTGAGCCTGCCCATCATCTCGAAGTCGCCTGTAAACATGCACATGTCGCTGTTGTCCCAGCCCGGAGTGGAGGGCATGGTCCAGTCGGCTCCCACGTGATTGAATATGGCGGCGGCCTGATAGATGAGCTGTGTGCGGAACTTGGGTTCCGGTGCGATAACCGAGTAGAAGATTTCCGCCCCTTCCACATCCAGCGGTATCCGCAGGTCAGGGAATTCGTCACGGGCTTCATCTTCCTGCCACATGAGGCTGTCAATCCATTCGTCTTCCTTGACCCACATCTGGTTCATGGTGGCGGAATGGCTGTGGGCCGTATCCTGAATGTACATGGGGGTTACACCCAGCTTGTGGCAGATGCGGCGCACGGTGCTTATGATGTAGCCCGTGTCCACACCGATGGGACAGTAGTGTACGCAGCGGCGGCAGAGGTTGCATTCCGTGTAGGCGATCTGCGCTATGCCGTAGACTTCTTCCGGAGTAAGACGGCCGTGCTTGCGGAATATCAGGCCCATGGTCTGTTCGACCTTGCCCACCGGAGAGTAGCTGGGGTCCATGTCGTGCGACACGCAGTAGTGGCAGGCGGGCGCACACATGCCGCACCGCATGCAGGTTTCAGTGTATGCCTTGAGCCGCGCACCGGTTTCGCCCTGCAGGACGCTGTTGATGACCTGTTCGATACGATCCTGGGTGAGCGAGGCGGTAGCGCGTTTAAGCTCGGTATCCTCTATCTTTCTATCCAGAATGGACATGTAATACCTCCTGTTGTGCTGCTACCAGTCCTGTACATGGCGAACCGCACCGAATTCCGACGCGATGTAGGCGCGGGTGAGCGGCTGGAACAGGGCATGCGAGAGGCGGGTGAAGGGAATGGCCACAAGCATCACCTCGCCGCTCAGCACGTGCAGCAGGGTCATGATCTGACCGTTGCCGAACTGCTGTGAGGCAAGAAAGCCGGTGATGAAAGGCGCTGCCGCAATGGACAGAGCCAGCCAGTCCTTGCTTGTGGTGACAAAGCTGACCTGTGCGTTGGTGAGCCTGCGGTATGCAAAGTAGATACAGGCACCAATGACGATCAGGGTCAGCACATCCGATACGCCCTGCGGCAGCGAGGGAAAGCTGATGCCGAAAGCGTAGTCCCACAGCACCTCATGACCTGCGGTGAATATTGCCAGTGCGAAAAGGCAGATATGGAACAGGAAGGTGGCTACTGTGATGGCCGGATTTTCCTTCCACCCCAGCGTGCCGAAAGGCGTTAGCCATCTGAAGATGGACCGCATGGCGTGTGGCAGACTCATATAGCTGATGAATGCCGCTTCCTTCTGCCTGGCCAGTTTGATCATGGACCAGATGCGATACGCCGATCCGCCAATGAAGATGACGAAGGCTGCCCATGCAAGCGGTCCGGTTACGAAGTTGTACAGAGTGTTCATGTCCTGCCTCCACGGTTAACGGGGTACATCCGCCACGATGCGGAGCAGGGTGTTGTTCCGCATGCCGCGGATGAGCACCTTGGAGCCGTCGGGGCTGAAGGTGGGGTCCCAGGCCTTGTCGAACTCGCCGTCTACCTGTTTGTCGTTCACCATCACGGCATACTTGCTGCCGGTGCGTACTCTGGCGGCAAGGCTTTTTCCGTCATGGCTGAACACGGGCTTCCATGCCATATCGTAGCGTCCCCGCCATGCTTTGCCGTCCAGCATGACATGCCACGCCTTGTTGTCGTGGTTGCCAAGCGCTGCGGCCCGGGTGCCGTCTGCCGAAATGACAAGGTCGGTGACAACCGGCGCGGTGATGCTCCACGGCTTCTCGTTCACGGCCACGGTGAATTGCCCGTAATCAGGCGCGACAATGGCGTAGAGCTTGCTGCCGTCGGATGAGTATTGAAGGTGCCAGCAGTTGTAATAACGGGGTTTCCAGAGGATATTACCGTCTTCCGCTATGCCCCATTTACCGCCCTGGCGGACAGGGGCAGCCACGGAGCTGCTGTTGGGATGGAAACAGGGGTCCCACACGCATTGGAAGTGGATAGGCCACGGGGTGCCTTCCACTGCGATGGTGTAGTCATACAGGGTTAGCCTGACCTGAGCTGCCACCCTGTGGGCATACGGGCTGAACACGGGATTCCATGCGTTCATGAAGGTGGAATCCCAGGTCTCTCCGTCCACGGCAACGGTGTAGGCACCTTCGCGGAAGGTTTCCAGATCGGCCTGACCCAGGGATTTGACCTGCACCACGGCGGCAGAACGCTTGCCGTTGGCGCTTAATACAAATCCGTTGGCGTTTTCATAACGGTTTTCCCACACCGCCCCGTTAACAGACATGCCGTATTCCATGTCCTGCTGAACGGCAGCGGCAATGACGCCGCCCTCTGCACTGAACTGGGGATCCCATATGAAGCCGTAACGCTCTTCCCATGGCTCGCCGTTTTCAGCCAGAGTCCATTCCTCGTCCTGTTGCACGAAGACGCAGAAACGTCCGTCGGGCGAGAAGCCGGGCTTCCACGCCTTTTCGAACGTATTGTCGTGTACGGTGTCATTGAATCGCAGGCCGAACTCGCCGCTGTCGATACAGACGATGGCGGCGGCTGTTTCTCCGTCGGGAGAAACGTGAATTTCTTCCTGCCATTTGTGCTCCTCCATGGGAGCCAATGATTCCGCGACGACACGCTCTCCGTTTTCCCAATCCCATGATTCGGAAAAATGCATGCACGCCTCCTTGTTACACCAAATGATACAGATTTTTGTATCTCTGATACGAGCCTGTTGCATGTGGCCATGTGGCAACTATTTGGCCTCATACGTATAACTCTATCTTTCGAGTATGGTTATCACAAGAGTGCAAGCTGTAAAGGCATTTTCATTAAATAGTAGGGTACGTCTCAGGTATGAAAAGAATACTACAACACTAGTCTGGAATTAAGTTTTCAAAATTCAGTGTGTTGGCGTGGCTTGTGTTTGGATGTAATATGCAACTTGCATGGTTTTGAATGAACAGAACTGCGCAAGTATAGAATTAATTCCTGAATCAACAGTAATATACTGGGCAAGTAGAGAATTGTGTGAGCTTCAGGCGTTGAAAACAGGGAGGTGTTGGAGGCGGAATCGGGCAACAAAAAAGCCGCACTGAATGCGGCTTGAAATGACTTGCAGTGGTGCGCCCGACAGGAATCGAACCTGTGGCCTACGACTTAGGAGGTCGTCGCTCTATCCAACTGAGCTACGGGCGCATGCTCGACCAAGAGTTGATGGTCTGTGCAAGAGGTCTGGATTTGT
>Ga0194137_10000351_pt1 | contig 31735 bp, 30 predicted proteins | sample TARM_MetaG_T3_14_FD_134025 | JGI IMG/M metagenome (GOLD analysis project Ga0194137, IMG submission 134025) | Freshwater microbial communities from Pennsylvania, USA, analyzing microbe dynamics in response to fracking - TARM_MetaG_T3_14 (version 2) | ecosystem: Environmental > Aquatic >... | reverse complement strand
TCCCGCCTGGCGGGACGGCGCGCAGCGCCAAGGGTGCATCCATGATCACCACGGCCCAGACCCAGACCCTGCTGGCCGCCATCATCCTGATCGCGGGCATGGCGACCTTCGTCTGGATCGCCCTGGCCCTGGTCGCACGCATCGCGCCGCGGGCTTCCCTGGCCATGGCCGCGGCCAACGCGGCGGCTTCAGCCTCGCTGACCCTGCACGTACTGCGCGGCGTGCTGCCCGATGTCCTCGCCTACTGGCCCGCCGACGTGCTCGCCGTCACCTCCTTCGCGTTGCTGGGCGCGGCCGTGCCCGGCATCACGACGCGCGACCTGGTCTGGAAACCGGGGGCCCTCGTCGTGGCCGTCGCAGCCCTGCTGCTGCTGGCCCTGCCCTACCACGGCGACCTGCGCTGGCAGGCACGCATCGTCAACGGTGCCGGCGCCGGCCTGACGCTGGCCGCGGGCTTCGCGGCCTGGCGCAAACTCAACCGCGCGGCCGGCGGCCGGCGCACGCCGGCGACGCTGTCCCTGCCCCTTTTCCTCATCGCGGCGCTGATGGCGGCGCGCTGCCTGGAGACCTTCATCAACCCAGGCCGCACCCCGGGGCTGCGCGCGCCCACCGACTTCAACCTCGGCTTCTTGTGGGCCACGCTGGCCCTGTCCTTGCTGCAGAACGCGACCCTGGCCTTCCTCGTGCTGATGCGCCTCATCAACCGCATCGAACGCCTGCTGGAGCGCGACCCGCTGACCGACTGCCTGAACCGCCGGGCCTTCGACCAAGCCCTGGAACAGGCCCATGCCTGGCTCAGGCGCGGCCGCGGCTATGCCCTGGTCATGATCGACATGGACCGCTTCAAGCAGCTCAACGACAGCCTCGGCCACGCCGCCGGCGACGCCGCCCTGCGCCAGATGGTGCAGGAGCTGCAGCCCTGCGTGCGCGAGGTCGACCGCTTCGGCCGCCTGGGCGGCGAGGAGTTCTGCGTGCTGCTGCCCGACACCAACATCGCCGGTGCCGCCCTCGTCGCCGAACGCATGCGCATGCTGGTGGACGAAGCGCCGCTGCGCTGGCTGGAGCAGGACTGGCATCTGAGCGCCAGCTTCGGCATCGCCGAGGCCGAGCGCACCGACGCCAGCAGCGCCGCCCTGCTGGCGCGGGCCGACGCGGCCCTCTACCGGGCGAAGAACCAGGGCCGCAACGTCGTGCAGCCCTAGCGGGCCTGGCCGAAATAGGCATCCACGCCGAGCAGCATCTCCTCGATCACCTGGCTCCAGTAGTGAAAGCTGTGGGCGCCCCGGTCCTCGCGGTAGTTCGGCGGCTGGCCCTGCGCACCCAGGACCGCGGCCAGGGCCCGGTTGCCCGCGATCAACTCGTCCTCGGTGCCGCAGCGCAGCACCAGCTCCACCGGCATCTTGCCGGCGCGCTTGACCTCGGCGATCAGCTCGTCCGGATACCAGCCCGACAGCGCGTAGGCATAGCCCCAGCGCTGCGGCGCGGCCAGCGGCAGCTTCACCGCGCCATAGCCGCCCAACGACATGCCGGCGACGGCCGACTGCGCACGCGCCGGCGCCAGGCCGTAGCGGGCCTTCAGCCAGACCGGCAGCTCGTCGGCGATGAAACGCCCGGCCGCGCCGTCGTAGCGCTGCCCGTTGTTGCTGGGCATGACGATGACCAGCGGCTTGATGCGGCCGCTGGCGATGAGGTGATCGGCATAACGCTCGATATGGCCGGTGCGCCACCACTGGTCGGCGTCCATGCCGCCGCCGTGGAGCAGGGTCAGCACCGGCAGAGCCTGGCCGACCTCGAAGCCCGGCGGCAGGTAGACGTTGACCTTGTCCGTGCTGCCGAAGGCCGCCGACGGCACCTCATGCGTCTCGACGCGGCCCCGGCCGGCGGCCGGCGGTGTCCAAGGTCCCTCGCCGACAAAGATGAAGGAATGCTGGCCACCCCGGCCGTCGGCATCGTGGTCGGGCGTGGCCGGGTCGTGCACCCAGTGGCCGTCGACGACGAATTTGTAGAGCCATTGCCCCGGCGCCAGGTCCAGCTGCAGTCGCCAGACGCCATCGGCCCCGCGGGTCATGGCCTGCTTGTGCGCATCCCAACCCGTCATCTCGCCGGCCAGCAAAACCTCGCGGGCCTGCGGCGCCGCCAGCGTGAAGGTGACGGGGTCGGCCGCCGCGCACGCGGCGTACAGCCATGCGACAAGGCAGCTCAGCAGGGGCTTGGCTTTCATTCGGCTTGCATCAGGATCCATCGGGGTCGCGAGGTTGCCACAGCAGGCCACACTTTGGGCCGCGCACTGCACCGCCACGACCATGGACCTCGACCCCAAAGACCTCATCGACCGCGCCGCCGAGGCGCGCAAGGAGGCCAGCGCCGCGCGCCTGAACGCCGCCGTTGCGGTGACGGTAGCCGTGCTCGCCACCTTCATGGGCATCTGCAAGGTCAAGGACGACAACATCGTGCAGGCCATGCAGCAGGCCCAGGCCGACAAGCTGGACAACTGGGCCTACTTCCAGTCCCGCACCGTGCGCGCCGACGTCGCCGAGTCCACCGCGACCCAACTGCTGCTGGCCAAGGCCGCCGCGCCCGCGGCCCAGGCAGCCGACTACGACAAGGCCATTGCCAGCTATCGCGACAAGGCGGCGGAGCAGCTGAAGAAACGTGACGAACTCAAGGCCCAGGCCGAGGCCGCGCAGAAGACCTACGACTCGCTGAACTACCGCGACGACCAGTTCGACCTCTCCGACGCCCTGCTCGCCATCGCTATCGCCCTGCTGGCCGTCACGGCCCTGACCAAGCTCTGGCCGCTGTTCTTCGTGTCCCTGGTGCCAACCTTCTTCGGCGTGCTGATGGGCGTGTCGGGCCTGGCCGCGCTGCCCATCCATCCGGATGCGCTGATCAAGCTGCTGTCCTGACTTCGACCCCGCGACCATGACGTCTGGCCCTGGCCGCGGCCCTGGCTAAGGTGTGTTCCATCCCGGCGGATGGAGCCCCCATTGAAAAGCATCGCCTTGCCGCTGTCCGCGGCCCTGCTGATGAGCGCTGCGCGGGCCGCTCCCGATCCCAGCGGGCGCTGGGAAGGGACGGCCGAGATTCCCGGCGCCCCCTTGCCCCTTGTGGTGGACCTGTCACGCGCGCCGGCCGGCGCGCTGCAGGGCTCGGTCATCCTGCCGGGACGCGGCGTCAAGGGCGCCCCGTTGCAGGCGGTTGAATCGGACGACGCAGGGCTGAGCTTCGGCCTGGCCACGGCCTTCAATCCGCCGGCCGATCAGGCGCCCCGGGTGACGCTGCGTTGGCAGGCCGACGGTGCGCTGGCGGGCGAATTCCTGCAGTCGGGCCTGAGCGCGCCGCTGCGGCTGCAGCGCGCCGGCCCGCCCCAGGTCGACCAGCCGGTGGCGCCCACGGCGCTCTCGCCCGAGCTGCTCGGTCGCTGGGTGGGCCGCTACGAACTCGGTGGCCTGGCGCGCGAGGTGACGCTGACGCTGGCCAACGGGCCGGCGGGCCTGGGCGCCGGCGACCTGGTCGTCGTCGGCAAGCGGCGCACCGAACTGAAGATCGACCAAGTCGTGCAGGGCCGCGAGTTCCTGACGCTGAAGGCCAGCGCGATCAACTACCGCATCGAGGGCCGACATGCGGGGGACCGCATCGAGGGCCAGGTCGTGCAAGGCCCCTTCGAGGCCGCCATCGTGCTGCGCCGCGCGGCCGCGGGAGCCGCACCATGAAGCGCCAGCTGCTGATCGCCCTCGGGCTGGCGGTGGCCACGGCCCTGCCGGCCGCGGCCCAGGGCATGTACCGCGGCGACGTGGCCCACACCGGCGTGCTGCAGGCCCAGGCGCCGCGCCAGTTCAAGCGGGTCAAGTGGAGCTTCCCGACCGGGCAGCGCATCGTGTCTTCGCCGGTCTGGCATGAGGGCGCCCTGCTGTTCGGCAGCGACGACGGCCATCTCTACAGCGTCGACGCCGCCAGCGGACGGCAGCGCTGGATGCTGGCCACCGACGGCCCGGTGGCGTCGACGCCGGCCGTGGCGGGCGGCCGCGTCTACGCCCTGAGCTTCGACGGGCGCCTGTACGCCGTCAACGCCGCCACCGGCGAGCTGCTGTGGAAGTTCGCCACCCAAGGCGAGCGCCGCTTCGAGGCGCGGGGCCTGCACGGCTCGCTGCCGCGCACCCAGACCTTCGCCGATCCTTTCGACACCTATCTCTCGAGCCCCGTGGTGGCCGAGGGTCGGGTTTACTTCGGCAGCAGCGACGGCCATGTCTATGCGCTGGACGCCGCCAGCGGCGCGCTGGTCTGGAAGCACCGCACCGGCGATGTCGTGCATGCCTCACCGGCCCTGGCCGACGGTCGCGTCTACGTGGGCAGCTGGGACGGCAAGCTCTATGCGCTGGACGCCAAGACCGGCAGCGAGGTGTGGGCCTTCCAGGCCGGCGTCGACCCCTTGCTCCACAACCAGCAGGGTTTCCAGTCCTCGCCGGCCATCGTCGGCGGCGTCGTCTACAGCGGCTGCCGCGACGGCCATGTCTACGCGCTGGACGCCGCGACCGGCCGCGAGCTGTGGAACCACGACACCCAGGGCAGTTGGGTCAACAGTTCGCCGGCGGTCAGCGCCGGCCAGGTCCACGTCGCGACCTCGGACACCGCGCTGTACAAGGTGTTGGACGCCGGCACCGGCCAGCTGCTGCACGAGCACGCCGTGCAGGCCTATGTTTTCGGCTCGCCGACCATCGCCGGCGACGTGGTGCTGGTGGGCGCGCTCAACGGCGTGCTGCAGGCGCGCGACAAGGCCAGCGGCGCCCTGCTGTGGGAATTCCAGACCGAGGCCTCGCGCGCCAACCGCGGCTGGGTGCTCATGGCCGACAACCGTTTCAACGGCCCGCTGCTGTTCGCGACGAATTGGCATGAGGGCATGGCCCAGGGCGTGGAGCGCCAGCAGAGCGTCGGCTCCTTCTTCTCGACGCCGCTGGTGGCGGGCGGCGTGGTCTATGTCGGCAGCGCCGACGGGCGCATGTACGCGCTGGAGTGAGAGACGGGAAGCGGAAGAATCCTTCCGTGGCTGCTCGTCGGTCCTCATGCGAGCATGCATGCTCATGGGAGCCTTGAAGCCTGTCACCCGGAATTGCTGGATCAGCCTGATCGCGCTGTGCCTGACGGCACCTCATGCCATGGCATCGAACGAGGCCACCTCGGGCGACGAGGCCAGCTACCACCCGACAACAAACCGTTCGTACAAGATGGTGGGTAGCGCCAGGTTCAACTTTTGGCTCGACATCCCGGTGGACTGGCGGGCGTTCGACCGGTCTGCCAGTGGAGACGGCTACTTTCTCGAGGTCGGAGCGCTCAACGTCGATGCCCGAGCTTATGGGTCTTATATGGACCATCCCGGCAAGCATGCGAAACGTACACGCTTCGCATTTGCGGATGGCCGCATGGGCTGGCGGGAGACCGCGCCCGACTACACGAGCTATGTACGCCCCGAAGGCGGTCGCTTGCTCTACTTCCATGTGCAAGCTCCAGCGGCCTGGATGAGGCAAAACGCGGATGCTGTCGCCCATGTCGCCGCAAGCCTGCGGCCGGGCCGGCAGGAGTGAAACTCCTACCGGCCGCTCGCGATCAGTCGGCGTGGATCACCACACCTTGCAGTGCTCCCCCGCCTTCTTCACCAGCTTGGCGCCGGGCTTGCACGCAAAGGCCTTCTCGAACTCCGGCATGTTGACGACGACGCCGTTGATGCGCCACTTGGCCGGCGAATGCGGGTCGACCTTGGCCTGCACGCGCAGGGCCTCGGGGCGGGCGTCGGCGCAGTCCCATTGCGCGAAGCCGACGAAGAAGCGCTGCTCGGGCGTCAGGCCGTCGCGGTTCTCCAGCGTCTTGCCGCTCATGTGGGCCTTCCAGGCCTCCCAAGCCAGGATGAGGCCGCCGAGGTCGGCGAGGTCTTCGCCCAGGGTCAGCTTGGAGTTGATCTTGATGTCGTCGACGACGGTGTAGCCGGCGTATTGGTCGACCACGCAGGCGGCGCGCTTCTCGAATTCCTGGCCGTCCTTCTTGGTCCACCAATTCTTCAGATTGCCTTGCGCATCGAACTGGCGGCCTTCGTCGTCGAAGCCGTGGGTCAGCTCGTGGCCGATGGTGCCGCCGGTATTGCCGTAGTTGGGCGCTTCGTCGAGCGCCGCGTCGTACAGCGGCGCCTGCAGCACGCCGGCCGGGAAGTTGATGTCGTTCATCTGCGCGTCGTAGTAGGCATTGACCGTCTGCGGCGTCATGCTCCACTCGCCGCGGTCCAGCGGCTGGCCGATCTTGGCCAGGCGGCGCCGGGCTTCGAAGACATTGCCACGCACGACGTTGCCCAGGAAGTCGCCGCGCTGCACGGCGAAGGCCGAGTAGTCGCGCCAACGCTCGGGATAGCCCACCTTGTTGACGATGGCCTTGAGCTTCTCGTGGGCGCGGGCCTTGGTCTCGGCACTCATCCAGGTCAGGCTGTCGATGGAGTGGCCCATGGCCACCTCGATCTCGTCGGTCATCTGCACCGTGGCGGCCTTCAGGTCGGCGTTGAAGTTGCGCGTCACGAACTCCTGGCCCAGGGCCTCGCCGAGCTGCACGTCGACGAGCTGCACGCAGCGCTTCCAGCGCGCCTTCAGCTGCGGCGTGCCGTGCAGGGTCTGGCCGTAGAAGTCGAAATTGGCCTGCACGAAGCCGTTGTCCAGCGCCGGCGCCAGGCTGCTGGCGAGCTGCCAGCGCAGATAGGTCTTCAGGTCGGCCAGGCTCATGGCGTTGAGGCGGGCGCCCAGGGCCCTGAAGAAGGCCGGCTCGGTGACGTTGTAGCGGGCATGCCAGGGCGCCGTGCCCAGGGCCGCCTGGTAGCTGGCCCAGTCGAAGCCCGGCATCAGCGCCTTCAGGCCACGCGCGTCGACGACGTGGAAGGTCTTGTAGGGGTCGCGCTTGTCGACCTTGGAGAGCGACGCCTTGGCCAGCACCGCCTCGGTGGCCAGCACGCTGCGCGCCCCGGCCTTGGCGGCCTCGGGCGAGTCGCCCAGCAGCTCGAAGAGGCGGGCCACATGGGCTTCGTAGGCGGCGCGGATCTTGGCCGTCTTGTCGTCGCGCTTCAGGTAGTAGTCGCGGTCGGGCAGGCCCAGACCACCGGCCGAGGCGAAGGCGATCTGGCGCGTCGCGTCGGCGAAGTCCTGGCCGGCGCTGAAGCCGAAGAAGAGGCGGTCATCGCCGGCCGCCTGTTGCAGCTCTGCCAGCAGCACCGGCAGGTCCTTCTTGTCCTTCAACGCTGCGATGCGGTCCAGCATGGGCTGCAGGCCCTTGAGACCCGCGGCCTGCACGGCGCCTTCGTCCATGCAGGCGGCGAAATAGTCCCCCAGCTTGGCCTGAGTCGGCGTGCGCTCGGCCGTCGGCGTGCCGAGCTTGTCCAGCACGCCCCAAAGATAGCGCTGGTTCTCGTTGGCCATCTTGGCGTAGACCGACCAGCGCGACTGGTCGGCCGGGATGGGGTTGGTCTGGGTCCAGGCGCCGCAGGCATAGCGGTAGAGGTCTTCGCAAGGGTCCACGCTGCGGTCCATGGCCGTCACGTCCAGGCTGGGCGTGTAGGGCAGGGCATCGAGCGGGGTTTCGCCGGCAGCATGGGCCAAGGTGGCCGCGAGCAGGGCGGGCAGCAGCAGTCGTTTCATGACGGGGCGGGAAATTTGAAGTGGCGACATTGTGGGCGCGGCCGCGGGACCAGCCATTCGACATCCCCCGATCAGGGTCTTCAGGCGCCTACTCCAGGCGCCGGCCCTCGAGGGCCGCGGCGATGAGCAACTCCAGCCGCCGCTCGCGCGTCGCCTTCTGCTTGGCGCTCAGCACCCGGCGCAGCATCTGGCGCCGCCAGCCCGGCGGCTGGGCCTGGAACCAGGTCCAGGCCTTGCGGTGGCGCCGGAAGCGCTTCTCCAGCTCGGGCGGCAGCGCGACCTCGCCCTCATGCTCGTAGGAGTAGACGATGCTGCGCCGGTCGGTGCGTTTCTCGAAGGCCGCCAGGCCCGCCGGCTGCATGCGCCCCTCGGCCGTCAACACGGCGACGCGGTCAATGTTGACGCGGCTCCAGATCGAGGTCGGCCGGCGCGGCGTGAAGCGGATCTGGTAACGCAGCTCGTCCACGCGCTTGCGCACGCCGTCGATCCAGCCGAAGCAAAGCGCTTCGTCGACCGACTGCGGCCAGGTCATGCTGGGGACGCCGGTGTCGACCTTGTGGAAGCCGACGATGAGTTCGGCGGCCGTGACGGCATGCTGGCTCAGCCACGCGCGGAATTCGGCGGGTGACGAAAAGTAGATCGGCGCTTCAGGCGGCATCATGGGCGGATTCTTGACGTGATCGCCCCATGAACGAAACCCTGCTGTTGCTCGTCCCCATCGCCGCTGAACACAAGGCCCCGCTGCTCGAGCGCTTTACCGTCGTCGAGGCCCCGGACCCGGCCTCCCGCGCCGCCGCCATCGCCACCCGGGGCGCCGACTTCGAGCTGGTGCTGACGAACGGCGCCACCGGCTTCACGGCCGCCGAGATCGCCGCCTGCCCGAATCTGAAGCTGCTGGCCGCCCAGGGCGCCGGCTACGAGAACCTCGACGTGGCGGCCGCCAAGGCCGCGGGCGTGCTCGTCTGCAACGGCGCCGGCACCAATGACGACTGCGTGGCCGACCACACCCTGGCCCTGCTGCTGGCCAGCGTGCGCGCCCTGCCTCAGCAAGGCACGGCCCTGCGCGCCGGCGTCTGGCGCGACGCCCTGCCGCTGTTTCCCCACTTCATGGGCCGGCGACTCGGCATCGTCGGCCTGGGCGGCATCGGCCTGAAGATCGCCACGCGCGCCGCCGCCTTCGGCATGGTCATCGGCTATCACAACCGCCGCCCTCGCGAGGATGCGGGTGGCGCAACCTGGTTCGACGGCGTGACGGCCCTGGCCGCCTGGGCCGACGACCTCGTCGTGGCCACGCCCGGCGGCGCGGCGACGAAGCACATCGTCAACGCCGAGGTGCTGGCCGCTCTGGGCTCGAGCGGCCATGTCGTCAACATCGCGCGCGGCAGCTGCGTGGACACCGCCGCCCTGGCCGCGGCCCTGAAAGCCGGCCGCATCGCCGGCGCGGCCCTGGACGTCTACGAGAGCGAACCCAAGCCGCCCGAGGCCCTGCTGGGCTTGGACAACGTCATCCTGACGCCCCATGTGGCGGGCTGGTCGCCGCAGGCCATCCGCGCGACGGTGGATAACTTCATCGCCAACGTCGAGGCCTGGCGGCGCGGCGAGCCGCTGCCGACGCCGGTTTAACGCCGCTCCAGCACCTGGCTCTCGTCACGCGCTGCGTACTGGCGCCGGCTGCCCTCCTCCAGGGCCACCTCGGCAGCCAGGCGCCCCATCTGCGTGCTGGCCAGGTCCTGCAGCGCCCGCAGCTGCGGCTCGTCGGGCATGCGCGTGTCCTGCTCCAGCAAGGGCTCCACCCGCGACGGCCGTCGGCGTGCGAACAGCGCGTCCAGGGTCAGCAGGCGGCGGGGCGTGGGCAGCAGGGGTTTCATGGGACCTCCCGGGGCGGCGTTTTTTGCAGTGAATCGCAGGCTTGTAGGGAACAGACGCCTTTGCGGCCCGGGTTGCGACAGGCCCGCCCCCTTATTTCGGGGTCGCCCTCTGATCGGCCGGCAGGGCTGATGACAATGGACGCATGCGCTGCCAGGCCCTTCCCGAGCTGAACCGCCCGCGCCTGGTGGGGCCGGCTTGAGCCGCTGGTCCACCGACCCCGCCCGCGTGCCGACGCTGGTGCCCTGGCCGCGGCGACGCGCGCCGTCCCGCCCCTGGCTGGCCTGGGGCGTCTCGCTGGTCTTCCACGCCCTGCTGCTGAGCCTCACCTTCGGCGGCGAGGGCCTGGGCCTGCCGGGCCTCAGCCTCCCCTGGCAGGCGCGCCGCGCCGAGGCGCCCGACCTGCGCGTGGTGCTGGTCATGCCGGCCGCCGAAGTGCCGGTGCCGCCACCGCCCGAGCCCGTCGCGGCGACGGCGCCAGCGCCGCGGCCCCCCGGCGAAGCAGCGGCCGCGCCCGAGTCGCCCACGCTGGTGCCGCTCGCGCCAACGCCGGGCATGGCCGTCATCGCCGTGGAAAAGCCGATCGAGACGCCATGGGCGGTGCCCGCCGCGCTGCCGGCTTCGGCCCCCGTCATCGCGGCCCTGTCCGCAGCCTCCAGCGCGCTGACGGCACTGAGGCGCGAGGACACGGGCCGGACGGCACTCGACCGGGAAGCCCGCGAACGTCTCGACGAGCTGGCCCAGCTCGACCGTGTCCGGCGCGAGACCCAGCTGCAGGCCCAGCAGCAGACCGAAAAGCTGGCCGAGGCCGAGCGACTGCAGGCGGCCCGCCTGGAAGCCGCCCGCCAGGAGGCGATACGCAAGGAGGCTGCGCGCCAGGAAGCGGCCGCCAGGGCCGAAGCGGCGCGGTTGGAGGCCGAGCGCCTCGAAGCCCTGCGCCAGGCTGCCGCCACGCAGGAAGCGGTTCGCCTGGAAGCGGAACGTCGCGCGGCGGCCCAACAGGAGGCCGCCCGCCAGGAGACCGCGCGCGCCGAAGCGGCCCGCGCCGAGGCGGCCAGGCAGGAAGCGGCGCGACAGGAAGCCCTCCGCCAGGAGGCCGCGCGGGCCGAAGCCGCGCGCCAGGCCGCCGAGGCTGACCGGCAGGAGGGGGCGCGCCAGGAAGCCGCTCGCCTCGAAGCCGCACGGCAGCAAGCCGCCCGCATCGCCGCGGCCAAACTGGCCGCTGCCAGGGCCGAGGAAGAGCAGCGCGAGGCGCGGCTGCGCGCCATCGGCCAGCAGCTCAACGAAGAGGCCGCCAAACGCGACGCCGCCCGCCAGGCCCAGGACTCGCGCCCCTCGTCCTGGAGCAGCCTGCGCCGCGGCCGCCTGTTCGGCCGCACCGACGCCAACGCGGAGATGGTGCTCTACGCCGAGGCCTGGGCGCGCAAGATCCAGCTCAACCCCACCTTCGAACTGGTGCGCGAGGCGCTGAAGCAGCCCTACACCGACCCGCTGGTGACCGTGGCCATCCGCGCCGACGGCACGGTGGAATCGGTCAGCTTTTACCGCTCCAGCGGCGTGCCGGCCCTGGACGAGGCCATCCGCCGCGTCATCGAGAGCCAGGCCAACTACCCGGCCTTCACGCCGGCCCTGGCGCGCGAATACGACGTCATCGAGATCCGCCGCACCTGGCATTTCGATTCGGCGATACGGCTGTACTGAGGGCGCCGCGCCGCGCGTTGCCATGCTGCAGCGCACACAGAGGGAATGTCCCCAATTCACCCTGCAGACGGGGTGCTAGCGTGAGGTGTTGTTCGTGGTTCTGGCCTGCCCGTGCGGCAGCCGGACGCTCTGTTGATTCCCTTCGCTATTCACCAGGCTAGGAGACACAGATGAGGACTTCGCTTCGCGCCCACCTGGGCCGCGCCACGCGCCGACTGGGCCTGCCGCTGCTGGCGGTTCTTTGCGCCGCACCCGCCAGCGCCAGCACGCTGACGCAGAACGTGTCCTGGACCATCGACCGCGCCGGCACGACGGCCAAATACCGCATCGTGGCCTATGGCGACTCCATCTATGCCGGCTACAACGGCTCGGTGCTGAACGCCGCCAAATACTCGGCACCCACGGTGGACGCCGAATACCTCGCGGCCAAGTGGAATGCCAGCATCGAGAGCGTGCGCCGCGCCAAGTCCGGCGCCGTCGCCTCCGACGTCTACAACAACAAGATCGTCGCCGAGAAGTCCTATATGCAGGCGGCGTCCACCCGCGTCGTCACCTTCGAGATGTGCGGCAACGACGGCCTGCAGGCGCGCTCAGCCTTCAAGAGCCAGACCGGCACCTGCAACTATGCCGGCATGGACGCCGCCGTGCAGAACTGCAAGACCTATGTGGCGGCGGCCATGGACTTCATCAACGCCAACGCCTACCCGGGCGTCAAGCTCAAGCAGATCTCCAATCTGCACTACCCCGGCTACAACGCCGACAACACCCAGAGCAGCTGCACGGACGCGACGACGGGCGCCACCGTCAATATGCGCGACCGCTTCCTGCCCAGGCTGGCGACGATGAACTACTGGATGTGCGAACACGCGCGCCAGAAGGGCTTCAACTGCGCCGACAACTTCGCGCAGTACATGGGTGCCGACTACGACAGCAACGGCGACGGCCTCATCGACTCCGAGGCCCTGCGCTGGGTGCCCGGCGAGAGCGAGGCCAGCTACGTGACCCGCATCACCGTGACGCTGAAGTCCACGCTGCGCGACGCCAGCACCAAGTTCGTCTCGAGCAGCAGCAGCTACGACTACATCCAGTCCGACAACACCCACCCGACCTACAGCGGCGGCACCGTGTCGGCCGGCCTCTTCGGCGGCACGCGGGGCTCGGGCGCGGCACGCTACACGACCATCAGCAACGGCAGGAACCCGATCTGGAACCAGTACGGGCATGAGCGCATGGGCTGGGCGATCTCGACGTCCACCCCCGCCGCTCCATGAGCTGAAGCGAGGCCGGCATGAAGCGACCACGGGCGCGCAGGCAGGGCGGCTGGGGGCCTTCCCCCTGGATGCTGGGCATGGCGCTGGCCGCAGTGGCCGGGGGGCTGGCCTGGTGGTGGCCGGCGGACGACGCCGCGCCGCCGGTCGCCGCAGCCGCGCCCTCTCATCCGGCCCTGGCGACTTCTGCGATGCCGGCGCTGCAAGCCAGTGCTGCCACTGCCGTCGCGCCCCCCGTGGCCACCCTGGCGGCGGGCCCGGCAGCGCTCGCCCGCATCCCGCGCCTGCGCGATCCCGAAGGCGACCTCACCCCCGACCTGGCCGACTACATCAACGAAGGCGAGCGCCCGACGATGGCCGAAGTGATACAGCGCCTGCATGCGGCCGGCGTGCGCACCGGCCTGGGCGCCTTCAATCCGCCGGGCACCCGCCCACCCCTCGTTGGCCTGGCCGTGCCCGAAGGCTTCGAGCTGCCGCCCGGCTATGTGCGCCACCACCAGGCCACCGACGATGGCCAGCGCATCGAGCCCATGCTGATGTTCTCGCCGGACGCGCAGACCGTGGTCGTCAACGGCCGCAGCGTCGCCGTGCCCGCCGACCGCGTGGTGACGCCTGAACTCGCGCCGCCGGGCCTGCCCATCCGGCGCATCGTCGTGCCGGCGCCGGCGGACGGCCCGCGTTGATCTCCGCCGCTTCGGTCAGCCGGCTCATCGGCAGCCGATGGGCCGCTGTCGTCATGGCCGCCCTGCTCTGCGGCCTCTACGCCCAGGGCGCCTGGCCGCTGGGCTTCGTGGCCCTGCTGCCCTGGCTGCGCCGCCTCGACGCCGAAACCCGGCCCGGTGCCGTGCTGCTCAGCGCCTGGGCCCTGTCGGTGGCCTACACGGGTGCCGTCTTCTACTGGTTCGGCAGCGCCCTGGGCGCCTATACACAGATTGGCGCGGGCACCGGCCTGGCCCTGCTGCTGCTCGCCGCACCGCTGTTCCAGCCGCAGATCCTCGTCTTCGCCCTGGTCCGCCACTTCGCGCGCCGCCGGCATGGCCGCGCACTCACCGCCTGTGCCGCAGCGGCCGCATGGGTCGCCGCCGAATGGGCCCTGCCCCATCTGCTGGGCGACACCCTGGGCCACGGCCTCTATCCCGCGCCCCTGCTGCGCCAGGCCGCCGAACTGGGCGGGGCCACAGGGTTGACCTTCGCGCTGCTGCTGGCCAACGAGGCCCTGGCCGCCGCGCTGGCCCGCCGCCATCAGAGCCTGCACGCCACGGCGCTGCCGCTGGCGCTCGGCGCGGCGGTCCCGCTGCTGCTGGCCGGCCACGGCCTCATGGCATGGCAGCCCGAGCCGCCCTCGGCGGCCAAGCCGCTGCGCCTGGGGCTGGTGCAGTCCAACATCACTGACTACGAACGCCAGCGCCGCGAGAAGGGCGCCGGTACCTTTGTGCGCGAAGTGCTCGACACCCATTTCGCGATGAGCTACGACGCCGTCGAGCGCCAGCATGTGAACGCGGTGCTGTGGTCGGAGACCGTCTACCCCACCAGCTTCGGCCAGCCCAAGAGCGAGGCCGGCGCCGAACTGGACGCCGAGATCCGCGCCATCGTCGATGCCGCCGGCGTGCCCTTCGTCTTCGGCACCTATGACCGCGATCCTGCCCATGAGGGCGACGGCGAATACAACGCCGCCGCCTTTGTGCAGCCGGGCCGCGGCCTGGCCGGCATGTACCGCAAGACCCGCCTCTTCCCCTTCACCGAAGCCCTGCCCGCCTGGCTGGACACGCCCACCCTGCGCGCCTGGCTGCCGGGCGCCGGCCACTGGCGGCCAGGCACGGGCGCACGGGTCTTTCCACTGCGCCTGGCCGATGGCCGCGAGGTGCCGGTGCTGCCGCTGATCTGCCTGGACGACACCGACCCCGGCCTCGCCATCGCCGGTGCCCGCCTCGGCGCGCAGATCATCCTGACGATGTCCAACGACTCCTGGTTCACGGCCTACGCCCAGGGCGCCCGGCTGCACCAGGCCGTCGCGGCCTTCCGCAGCATCGAGACCGGCCTGCCGCAGTTCCGCGTCACGACCAATGGCTTCAGCGCCGTCATCGATGCCCGCGGCAAGCTCCTCGCCACCACGCGCATGGGCGAGCGCACCCTGGTCATCGGCGACCTGCCAGTGCGCGACCCCGCGCCGACGCTGATGGTGCGCTGGGGCGACTGGGTCGGCCGCGCGGCCGCCGGCTTTCTCGCCTGCCTGGCGGTGCTGTCGGTGCTGCGGCGCTGGGCGGGCGCAACGCCGACAGCCCCGCCGGCCGCGTGGCCGCCCCGGCTTGTCGTGCTGCCGCCCGCGGCGCGTGCCGTGGCGGGCCTGCTGCGGCTGATCTCTCGCGGCGGCGCCCTGGCCATGGCCCTGGCCTGGCTGTGGGGGGACGGGTTCCTGCAGGCCAACACCCTGGCGCTGCTGCGCCTGTTCACGGCCCTGTGTCTCATCCCCGAAGCCGCCGCCTGGTGGGTGCTGAAGGCCTGCACGGCCCAGGTCACGCTGGCCGACGGCCGGCTGCTGCTGACGCGCGGCCCCCGGCGCCTGGAGATTCCGCTGGGCGACGTCGCCGCCGTCGAGCCCTGGCGCCTGCCCCTGCCCGGCCCTGGTGCCGCGCTGCGCCTGCAGTCGGGCGAGCGCTGGCCGCTGGGCCTCGCGCTGCCCGACCCCTGGGGCCTGGCCCGCGCCCTCGGCCTTCCCGTGGCCGAGCCGCCACGCTGGCAAGCCGCCTGGGCACGCAGCCGTGCACAGCGGCCACGCTCCCGTCTCGCCCGGCCGGCCCTGCAGTGGCTGCTGCTGCCGCTGCTGCTGACGCTGCCGGCCTTCCAACTGCACCAGCGGATCGCCTATGGCAGTCCCTTCGGCGAGTTCTACAGCTTTGGGTTGGCTGCCTACCTGAAGGCCCTGGCCCTGTGGTGGGCGGCGTGGATCGTCGGCGTGGTGCTGTGCGCGGCTGCGCTGCGGGCAGTGCTCGAGGTCGTCGCCTTCATCGCGGCACTGCTGCAGCCCGGGCAGGCAGTGGCCCTGCGCGCCGGGCTGGAGCGGCTGGGCCTGGCGGCGCTGTATCTGGGTCTGCCGGCCTGGTTGCTGCTGCGGGTCATGGCCGGCTGACATCCCCTAAATACCCCCTAATTCAAGGGATCCGCCATCACCCTTGAAATCTCCCGGCCTGCTCCTAATTCGGCTGCGACCGGCTGGACGCCCCGGCCGGTGAACATCACTGAACGGAGATCAAGCCATGTTGCACTCATCGCTGACCCATCCGAACAGCTTGTTCGGACAATTCGACCGCCTGCACCGCGAGCTCGACGAGATCTTCGGCGTCGCAGGGATGCCGACCAGCATCCGCTCCGTCGCCACCGGCACCCTGCCGCAGATCAACGTTGGCCGCACCTCGCAGAGCGTGGAGGTCTATGCCTTCGCACCCGGCCTGGATGCCAGCAAGATCGAGGTCACCCTGGATCGCGGCGTGCTGCGCCTGGTCGGCGAGCGATCGCAGCCCGCGCCCGGCAATGAACGCCAGCGCTTCTATGCGCGCGAGCGCAGCACCGGCCGCTTCGACCGGACCGTCGCCCTGCCGGACGACGTCGATCCGGAGCAGGTCAAGGCCAGCTATCGCGACGGCGTGCTGCAGGTGAGCATCGCGCGGCGCGAGGCGGCCCAGCCCAAGCGCATCGCCATCCAGTAATCGCTGCCAACGAGGAGTCGACATCATGAGCAAGGAAATCACTCAGAGCGGCAAGACCCAGACGGCCGTGGACAGCGCTTCCACCGAGCGCGCCGTGACGCCGGCCGTGGACGTCTTCGAGGATGAAACCGGCATCACGCTGCTCGCGGACATGCCCGGCGTCCCGCACGACCAGCTGGAGCTCCATGTGGAGGGCGATTCGCTACTCATCGAGGGGCGGGTGCAGCCCCTGACGCCCAACGGCCTGGAAGCCATCTACGCCGAGTTGCGCGCGCCGCGTTACCGCCGCAGCTTCACGCTGAGCCGCGAGCTGGACACCGCCAAGATCGACGCCCACCTGAAGGATGGCGTGCTGACCCTGCGCATCCCCAAGCAGGCCCATGCGCAGCCCAGGCGCATCGCCGTCACGGCGGGCTGACCGGAGGGCCGAAACCATGACGCAGCTTGCACAGCAATTGAAGCATGGCGCCGGCCAAGCCTGGGAATCGCTGACGGAAGGCTGGCGCGAACTGGGTGCGCGGGCCAGCGGAGCGCTGACGCGCTTCTGGAACGACGCCGATGATGCGCCGCCGGCCCAAGGCGAAGGCGGCACGTCGGCCCGGGCCGGCGACGCCGATCTGGCGCTGCCGCCCGCCCGCTGGTCCTTCATGGCGGTGGATGTCTACGGATCGCCCGACAAGCTGACGGTGCGCATCGAGGCGCCCGGCATGGCACAGGAGGACTTCCAGATCGAGATGAGCTCGGCCGAGATGCTCAGCGTGCTCGGGCGCAAGCGCTACGACCGGGAGCGCGCGAGCAGCAGCTATGCCCTCGTGCAGTGTGCCTACGGCACCTTCCGGCGCGACATCCAACTGCCGGTGCCGGTGGAAGTCGAGCGCGCCAAGGCCAGCTACGAGGCCGGCGTGCTGCGCATCGAGCTGCCGCGGCGCGAGCCGGTTTCGCACCGCCGCATTGAGGTGCGGGCGGCCTGACGTGGGCGCGTGCCGCGGCAAGGCCCCTCACGGCGGGCCCGCTTCGCGCGGGGCGGCCGTGCGGGGCCTGAGCCCTGCTCCCTCTTGAACCGACAAGCACCGATTCGGGTGAGGAACTGAATCATGGCCAAGTTGAATGCTTGCACCACAAGGTCGAGACGCCCGACGCGTTCGCGCGCCTCGATGACGCCCTCCCAGGTTCAGGCCTATCTGCTCGCGCGCGAGACGCTGCGCCGGCTGGCGCAGCAGGCCCCCGGCGCGACTCCACAGGCCACGGAGGCCCGGACGTGAGCGCGGAGTGCTTTCGAGTCAGGGTGCCGGAGGGCAGCAGGCTGAGCGGCTTCACGGCCGCAGGGCAACACGTGCCCATCCTGCCGGGCGAATACCACGTCCATCGCCTGCGACCCAAGGCATCGCTGGCCGGCGGCACGGCACTGCGCTTCGTCGGCGCCCACGGGCCCGACGGCGACGTTCACATCAGGCTGCCCGAGGGCGCCGATCCGGCCCAGGCCTTGTCGGTGGAAGTGCAGCCGGCCCCGGAGGCTTGATTCGGCAGGCCCGACCCTCCGATATGCTGTCGCTCCAGTTGTACATACAAGTGGAGCATTGCCATGACGACCTATGACATCGTCATCGCCGGCGGCGGCGTGTCGGGCCTGTATTGCGCGTTGCGCCTGGCCGATGCCGGCCACCGCATCCTCGTGCTGGAGGCGGCGGCCGACCGCTGGGGCGGGCGCATAGAAACCGAAGAGATGGACGGCTTCATCGCCGAGTACGGGCCGATGCGCTTCGAGCCGACGCTGCAGCCGCGCTTCGCATCCCTGTGCGCCGAGTTGGGCGTCGGCCTCGTCGACTTCTCCGGCCCCTCGGCCGACCAGGTCAGCGGCGACGACCTCGACCTGCCCGAGGCCGAGCGCGGCCTCAACTCCCTGCAGCTGCTCAAGCGCGGCATCATGCTCATCATGGGCCGCGAGCCCGATGACCAGGCCTGGATCGATGCGCTGACCGAGGCCGACTACATGCGCCTGCGCAAGCACGCCCAGCTGCACGGCCAGCCCCTGTGGGACATAGGCTTCTGGAACGCGCTGTCGGCGCAAGGGGTGCTCAGCCACCGGGCGCTGGTGAAGCTGCGCGACACCGGAACCTTCTATCACATGATCCCGGAGAACCTGAACGCGGCCGAGTGGATCATCTGGTGGCTGCGCGCGCTCAAGACCGTGGGGCAGCAGCTGGCCAGCATCGAGGGCGGCTCGGCCCGGCTGACGGAAGGCCTGCTGGCGCGGCTGCGCGCCCATCCCAATGTGACGCTGGCCGGCGGCCACCGGCTGTTGGGCGTGGACCCCGTCGAGCTGGGCAAGCCGACGCTGGCCCTGGACGTGGCGACGCAGAACGGCCCCATCAGGCTGCGTGCCGAGCGCCTCATCCTCGCGCTGCCGCGCCTGCCGCTGCTGAAGTTGATGCGCCACCTGCCCGAGCACATCGCCTCGCAGCTGGACAGCGTCAACGGCTTCCCCATGCTCAAGGTCTTTTTCGTCTGCAACACGCCGTGGTGGAGCTATGGCCAGGCGCCGCAGCAATACGCCAACTGCATGCCGACGCGCGAGATCCACTACTTCCGCCGCCCGGCCGAGGCCGATGCCGACGGCCACGGCATGGTGCTGCTCTACATGGATCGCCCGTCCACCGAGTTCTGGCGCCACTACGTCATCGACGGCGAGCGCCACGACCGCGCCGAGGTGGACCAGAACGCGCGCATCGTCGACGCCTTCGCCCTCTTCGTCGCGCGCGACGTGAAGCGCGCGGCGGCGTCCAGCGACGGCAGCGAGCTGAAGCTGACCGACAACGCGCGCCGTATCTTCGGCGACCTCAGCCTGGCCGAGACGACGCAATACATCCGCAACTCCATCATCACCTACGGCATCCGCGACTGGGCGCGTGCGCCTTACGGCGCGGCCAACCACGGCTGGCAGCCGGGCGTGCGCTCGTGGAAGGTCATGAACGCCTTCAAGGCCTTCGATTTCGGCAGCGGCGCGCGCAATCTGCACATCGTTGGCGAGGCCTATTCCGACTACCAGGGCTTCATCGAAGGCGCCCTGAACAGCGCCGAGCTCGCGCTGGAGACCATACCAGCCAGGCCTGTGGACGAGGCGGCCCAAGAGCCGTCTCTGGGCCTGAGCTAGGTCGCTGCCGACGCTGGCTTCGCAGGCGCGGCCGTGCAAGCCTTGGCCACCGAAAGCCCGCGCAGATAGCCGCGCCTCACGCCGCCCGCGGTGATGGCCGCGCTGACCTGGTGGGCATAGCGCTCGGCGCCGCTGAGCTTGCGCACCCAGCCGCGGAAGGGGATGACGTCCTCGGCAGTGCGCTGCAGCGCGCCGGTCGCGGCATCCTCGCCGCGGTCCAGCAGACTGGGGTTGCCGCCGGTATGGGGCGCATCCAGGTCGGGGCCGAGGACCTCGTCCAGAGCCCGGATGCCGGCGGCCAGGCCACTGCAGCTCGCGTCGGCCGGCATCGCATAGGGCGCAGCGGCCGCGGCCTTCAGCACCTCCGGGATCTCGGCGCGCACGACGCTGAGGTCGGACAGAGGCGTCGTGGCGGCGGTGGCCACCTTGTCCTGGCTGGAGCTGGCGCAGGCGGTCAGCAGGGCAATCAACGACAGGGCTGTGAGGGTGTTTCGGTGCATGGTGGCGGCGGGTGACTCAACGAACAGGGATGAAGAGGGGGACGGTGATGCTGACACGCGCGTCCGACGCACCACCCAGGTTGTCGATGCGCGCCTCGGGGTTGAGGGTCTGGGTGATGGGCACCTCGGCCAGCGCGGGGAAGTCGCTGCGAATGACCGGCAGATCGCGCGCGGCCTGGTCCGACATCGTGACTTTCGCGCCGCTGATGAGCCTGACGATGCGGCTGGTCTCCACGAAGTTGAAGTTGCCCAGGTAGATGGCCTGGCCGGCGTCGACCTGGAACACGACGCCGGTCGGTGCGGTCGAAGAAACCAGCGCCGCACCAGACAAGAGATGCCAGGACTTGATTTCGTAGCGCCCCGTGGGCAGGGCCACGGCAAAAGGCGATCCCAGCCGTCTCAACCCCGGATGCACCTTCTCGCCACCAAGACCGAAAGGCAGCCCCTGGCTGCGCCCATGCTCGATGCGAAAGACCTCACCGCTCGCCTGCGAGACCAGCTCGAGCCGGTAGGCGCCGTAGGGCCCGTTGTAGGTGATGGAGCCGGAAACGACGCCCGTCGAACTCGCGCCGCGCACGTCGTGCTTGGCGTCGATGTTGGGCGCAGCGCAGGCCACCAGGCCCAGCAGCAATGCGATGCCCGCCAGGCGTCGACCCGGCATCGTCAAGTTCGTGAACATGTGGCGTCGAAGAGGGCCAGCGGGGCAAGCAGTCTAGAGCCGCCGCCGCACTGACCGCCCCATCGAGCGGCTATCGCAAGCCCGCATTGATCTTGGCCAAGGCAGCTGCCCCGGGGCAGAGCGCGGCTTCGTCCAGCGCATTCAACGCGCGCGCCGCCGTGCGCTGGGCCGCATGCCAATCCCTGGCCGCCGGGTCGACATAGAGCAGGCCAGTGGCGATCTCGCCGGCCGCGGCGCGCAGCTGCATGGCGTTCATCGCGCCGAGGCGGTCGGTGGGATCGTAGTCGGGGGCCACCTTGCGCAGGCGCAGCGTGCTGCCGTCGGCCTGCGGCACGTCGATGACGTCGGGCGAATCCTCGACGACCTGTTCGGCCGCGAGATCGATGAAGTCGATGCGGTTCAGCGCCTCGTTGTGGGCGCGGACATGGTCGTAGCTGCGCGTCGAGCCGGCGTGGTTGTTGAAGGCCACACAGGGGCTGATGACGTCGATGAAAGCCGCGCCGCCATGGCGGATGGCACCCTCGATCAGCGGCACGAGCTGGGCCTTGTCGCCTGAGAAGCTACGGCCCACATAGGTGGCGCCGAGCTGCAGGGCCAGGCCGACGAGATCCAGGGCGGTGTCGTTGTTGGTGGCGCACTTCTTGGCCACCGAGCCCTTGTCGGCCGTAGCGCTGAACTGGCCCTTGGTGAGGCCGTAGACACCGTTGTTCTCGACGATATAGACCATGCGCACGCCTCGGCGCATGGCGTGGGCGAACTGCCCCAGGCCGATGGAGGCCGAGTCGCCGTCGCCCGACACGCCGAGATAGAGCAGCTCGCGGTTGGCCAGGTAGGCGCCGGTCAGCACGCTGGGCATGCGGCCGTGCACGGTGTTGAAGCCGTGGCTGGCGCCGAGGAAGTAGTCGGGTGTCTTGCTGGAGCAGCCGATGCCGCTGAGCTTGGCGACGCGGTGCGGCTCGATGTCGAGCTGCCAGCAGGCCTGCACGATGGCGCCGGAGATGGAGTCGTGGCCGCAGCCGGCGCACAGCGTCGAGACCTTGCCTTCGTAGTCGCGGCGCGTGTAGCCGACCTTGTTCTTCGTGAGGCTGGGATGGTGAAGCTTGGGCTTGGCGAGGTAGGTCATGCAGCACTCCTCGGAGCCGTCGCCAGCGCATGCACATGGCGCGTGATCGCGTCGGTGATGAAGCGGGCCGTGATGGGCGTGCCGTCGAAATGCAGCACCTTGATGAGCCGGGCGGGCGCCACTTCCAGCTCGTTGACCAGCATGCGCCGCATCTGGGCGTCGCGGTTCTGCTCGACGACGAAGACGGCATCGTGGGCCGCGATGAACTCGGCCACGCTGGGTGCGAAGGGGTAGGCGCGCAGCCGCATCGCGTCGATGTGGATGCCGGCTTCGGACAGAGAGGCCAGGGCCTCGTCCATGGCCGGCGCGGTGGAGCCGAAGTAAAGGACACCGAGGCGCGTCTTCTGCGCCGCCGCGCGCACCAGCGGCTGGGGCGCGATCAGCGCGGCCGTCGCGAACTTGGCGCGCAGGCGCTCGACATTGCGGACGTAGTCCTCGCCACGCTCGGAGTAGCTCGCCTGCTCGTTGCGCGTCGTGCCGCGCGTGAAGTAGGCGCCCTTGCTCGGATGCGTGCCCGGCAGCGTGCGCCAAGGGATGCCGTCGCCATCGACGTCCTTGTAGCGGGCGAACTCGGTGCCGGCGTCCAGCTGCTCGGCCGTCATGAGCTTGCCGCGGTCGTAGCGGCGTTCGTCGTCCCAGGCCAGCGGCGCGCACAGGCGCTGGTTCATGCCGATGTCGAGGTCGCTCATCAGGAAAACCGGGGTCTGCAGTCGCTCGGCCAGGTCCAGGGCGTCGGCGGCGAACTCGAAGCACTCGCGCGGGTCCTCGGGCAACAGCAGCACATGCTGGGTGTCGCCGTGAGAGGCATAGGCGCTGCTCAGCAGATCGGCCTGCTGGGTGCGCGTGGGCATGCCGGTGCTGGGGCCGCCGCGCTGCACATCGATGACGACGAAGGGGATCTCGGCGAAATAGGCCAGGCCGAGGAACTCGGTCATCAGCGACACGCCGGGACCGGAGGTGGCCGTGAAGGCACGCGCGCCGCTCCAGCCGGCGCCGGTGATGATGCCGATGGAGGCGATCTCGTCCTCGGCCTGCACGATGGCGTAGCGCTTCTCGCCGGTGGCGGGATCGGTGCGGAACTTCACCGCGTACTTCTCGAAGGCCTCGGCCACCGACGACGAGGGCGTGATGGGATACCAGGCGCAGACCGTGGCGCCGCCGTAGATGCAGCCCAGGGCCGTGGCGGCATTGCCTTCGATGAAGATCTTGTCGCCGACCTTGTCGGCGCGCTGCACCTTGAGCCCGAAGGGCTGGACCGACAAATGGTCGCGCGCGAACTCAGCTCCCGCGTGCAGGGCGCGCACGTTGGAGTCCAGCAGGCGTTCCTTGCCCTTGTACTGCTCGGCGAACAGCTTCTCGATGACGGCGGCCTCGATGCCCATCAGCTCGCTCAAGGCGCCGAGCACGAGGATGTTCTTGAACAGGGTGCGTTCGCGCGGCACGTCGTAGGTGGCGTTGCAGATGGCCGTGGCCGGCATGCCGATGACGTGGATGTCCGGCCGGAAGGCACTCGGCGGCATGGGCTTGGTGCTGTCGTAGAAGAGATAGCCGCCGGGCTGGATCTCGGCCAGGTCCTGGGCCCAGGTCTGCGGGTTCATGGCCACCATCAGATCGACGCCGCCGCGCCGGCCCAGCCAGCCGGCCTCGGACACGCGCACTTCGTACCAGGTCGGCAGGCCCTGAATATTGCTGGGGAAGATGTTGCGCGGGCTGACCGGAACGCCCATGCGCAGGATGGCGCGCGCGAACAACTCATTGGCCGAGGCCGAGCCCGAGCCGTTGACGTTGGCGAACTTGACGACGAAGTCGTTGGTGGCTTCGATACGACTCATGTTGCCTCCTTGCGCGAGCCGTGATCGCGGCAGGACGCGCCGGCCTTGGCCGTCACCAGCATGAACTTCTGCATGTCCCAGGCCCCGGTCGGGCAGCGCTCGGCGCACAGGCCGCAGTGCAGGCATACGTCCTCGTCCTTGGCCATCACGCGGCCGGTCTTGAGCCCGCCCTCCACGTAGATGTCCTGCATGAGGTTCAGCGCCGGTGCCTTGAGTCGCTCGCGCAGGTCGGGACCGTCCTCGGTGAAGGTGATGCAGTCCATCGGGCAGATGTCCACGCAGGCATCGCACTCGATACAGAGCTTGGGCGCGAACACGGTCTGCACATCGCAGTTCAGGCAGCGCTGGGCCTCCTTGAAGGCCGTGGCCGCGTCGAAGCCCAGTTCCACCTCGACCTTGATGCTGGCCAGGGCCTTCTCGGCCGCGGCCCAGGGCACCTTGCTGCGCAGGTCCAGCGTGATGGCATTGTCATAGCTCCACTCGTGGATGCCCATCTTCTGGGACACGAGGTTGACGTGCGGCGGCGGGCGCTGCGTGACCGGCTCGCCGTGCAGCAGGCGATCGATGCTGACGGCCGCCTCATGGCCGTGGGCGACGGCAGTGATGATGTTCTTGGGGCCAAAGGCGGCGTCGCCGCCGAAGAAGACGTGCGGCAGCGTGGACTGGAAGCTCTGCTTGTCCAGCACTGGCAGGCCGTCGTCGCCGAAGGCGATGCCCGCGTCGCGCTCTATCCAGGGGAAGGCGTTCTCCTGGCCGACGGCGATCAGCACCTCGTCGCAGGGGATGACGACCTCTTCGCCGGTCTGCGCTTTCTTGAAGCGCATGCCGGTGAGCCGGCCTTCGACATGCTCGAAGGCCAGCGGCACATGGAAGTCGAGGATGGGGATGCCTTCGTGCTCGGCGTCCTCCTTCTCCCAGGGCGAGGCCTTCATCTGCGCATAGCCGCTGCGCACGGCGACGGTCACGGACGAGGCCCCCAAGCGCCGCGCCGAGCGGCAGCAGTCCATGGCCGTGTTGCCGCCGCCCAGCACGATGACGCGCGGCTGCACGCTGGTGACGTGGCCGAAGCTGACGCTGGACAGCCAGTCGATGCCGATGTGGATGTGCTCGGCGGCCTCATGCCGGCCGGGCAGTTGCAGGTCGCGCCCGCGCGGAGCCCCGCAGCCGACGAAGACAGCGTCATAGCCTTCGCCCAACAGCGCCTTCATCGAGTCCACTCTCTGCCCCGAACGCCACTCGACACCCAGGCCCAGGATGTAGCCGCACTCTTCGTCGATGACGCGCTCCGGCAGCCGGAAGCGCGGGATCTGCGTGCGGATGAAGCCGCCGGGCTTGGCTTCGCCGTCGAAGACGGTGACGGCATAGCCTTCCAGCGCCAGGTCGCGCGCCACCGCCAGCGAGGCCGGCCCCGCGCCCACGCAGGCCACGCGCTTGCCGTTCTTCGCGGCGGGCTTGGGCAGCATGGCGCGGAACTCGGCAGTCTTGCTGTCGGCCGCGACTCGTTTGAGGCGGCAGATGGCGACGGGTTCTGGCTTGGCGGCCTGTTTTTCCTCGACCCGGCCGCGCCGGCAGGCGGGTTCGCAGGGCCGGTCGCAGGTTCGGCCCAGCACGCCGGGGAAGACATTGCTGACCCAGTTGACCCAATAGGCCTCGTCATGCCGGCCCTGGGCGATGAGGCGGATGTATTCGGGCACCGGCGTGTGTGCCGGACAGGCCCATTGGCAATCGACGACCTTATGGAAATAGGCCGGATCCGAGATGTCGGTCCGCTGCACGGTGTCTCCTCCGTGGTGCGATTTGTGCGGCGAGTCTAGGACTGCCGCTCATGCACCGGCTCTGTGGAAACCCTTTGGGGAAGATGGGACTTGTTTCAGGCCATAGCGGGCCGGCCCAGCCGCCAGGGGCCGACATGGGCCGCGGCCACGGTCACGGCCCAGCAGATCCAGCCCGTCCACAGCGTGTGGCTGGGGTAGTGGGCGCCGCGCACCATCTGGCCCAGGCCATAGAAAAGCCCCAGGCCGAGGCAGGTCAGTAGCCAGACATGCGCGGCGCGGGGATAGGCGCGGGCCAGCGCCCAGCCGCCAGCGAGGTAGGCAAAGGCCGCGCTCGCATGGCCCGACGGGAAGCAGTGCCCGCCACCGCCGTCCTGCGCGCCCAGCACCCAGTGCGAGACGTAACGGGCCGCGCCGCCAAATTCGGCCAGGTCCCAGGGGCAGCTGGTCAGGCTGAAGCGCTTGATCAGCGAGATGACGGCCAGGCAGACCAGAGTCGTCGCCAGCCACCAGCGCCGTTCGCGCCGGCTCAGCGCCGGCAGCAGCCGCGGCGCCAGGTTGAGCACGACGATGAAGCCCATGGCCAGGTAGGACACGAGGCGCCCGCCTTCATGGACCAGCACCCGCGTGACCCAGGCCTCACGCAGCGCGAACCCGCTGGCGTCGCCCACCTGGCGCATGGCCGCGAGGTCGAGGCGGCTGAGGTCCCAGGCCAGCAGCGCCAGCAGGGTCACGCCCAGGGCCAGGGCGGCGGCGCGCGGGAAACGGTCGAGCGGCTCGGTGGACATGGGCGCGCATTCTCGCCGGGCCGCCCGGCTGCCAACTGGCCGCTCGAGGCCCGAGCGGACCTATGTCACGCCATGAACAGGCCTTGTCTACACTGGCCGCATGAGTTCTCCCGTCTTTGCCGCCGAGCGCGCGGTGCGCATCGGCCGTCAGGCGCTTGAGGTCGAGGCCCGCGCCCTCGCCGAACTGGCGCCTCGCCTGGGCGACGCCTTCGCGGGCGCCGTGCAGCTGATGCTGGCCTGCCGCGGCCGCGTGGCCGTCATGGGCATGGGCAAGAGCGGCCATGTCGGCCGCAAGATCGCCGCCACCCTGGCCTCCACCGGCACGCCCGCCCTCTTCGTCCACCCCGCCGAGGCGGCTCATGGCGACCTCGGCATGGTCACCCCCGCCGACGTGGTGCTGGCCCTGTCCAATTCCGGCGAGAGCGACGAGCTCAACGCCATCCTGCCCGTGCTCAAGCGCCTGAACGTGCCCGTCGTCGCGATGACGGGCCGGCCGCAATCCAGCCTGGCCGCCCATGCCGACATCGTGCTCGACAGCGCCGTGGCCGAGGAGGCCTGCCCGCTGCAGCTGGCCCCCACCGCCAGCACGACGGCCCAGATGGCCCTGGGCGACGCCCTGGCCGTGGCCCTGCTCGATGCCCGCGGCTTCAAGGCCGAAGACTTCGCCCGCTCCCACCCCGGCGGCGCCCTGGGCCGCAAGCTGCTGACCCATGTGCGCGACCTGATGCGCACCGGCGACGCCCTGCCCCGCGTGGCGGCCGACACCGGCTTCACCGACCTGATGCGCGAGATGAGCGCCAAGGCCCTGGGCATGGCCGTCGTCGTCGATGCCCAGGACCGCGTGCAGGGCATCTTCACCGACGGCGACCTGCGCCGCCTCATCGAGCAGGGCCGCGACCTGCGCGCGCTGACCGCCGCCGAGGTCGCCCACCCGAGGCCACGCACCGTCGGCGCCGAAGCCTTGGCCGTCGATGCCGCCGACCTGATGGAGGCCGCCCGCATCACCGTCGTCCTCGTCGTCGATGCCGAGCAGCGCCTGCTGGGCGCCATCAGCATCAACGACCTCATGCGCGCCAAGGTCATCTGAATGCGACCCGCCCTGCGTTTCCCTCCCGAACTGCTGATCAAGGCCCAAGGCCGCGGCCTGGCCATCAAGCTGGCCATCTTCGACGTCGACGGCGTGCTGACCGACGGCCGCATCTACATCGGCGAGCACGGCGAGGAGTTCAAGGCTTTCCACACCCTGGACGGCCATGGCCTGAAGTCGCTGCAACAGGTCGGCATCACGCCCGTCATCGTCACCGGCCGCGATAGCCCGGCCGTGCGACGCCGCGTCGCCGACCTGGACCTGCAGCACGCCGTCTACGGCGCCCGCGACAAGCTTGCCGCCGCCGAGCCGCTGCTCAGCGCCCTGGGCGCCAGTTGGGACGAAGTCGCCGTCATGGGCGATGACTGGCCCGACCTGCCGCTGATGATGCGCGCCGGCTTTGCCTGCGCCCCGCCCGGCGCCCATGCCGAGGTGCTGGCCATCGCCCACCATGTCACCCGGGCGGCCGGTGGCCATGGCGCGGCGCGCGAGTATTGCGATGTGCTGCTGATGGCGGCCGGCCACTACGAGCGCCTGCTCAACGCCCACCACGACACGCTGGACGGGGGCCGGACGACGTGAGCCCGGCCACCTTGCCTGCGCCGCAGCCGCGACGCCAGAAACCCGCGCCCTGGTTGTGGCGGGCGCAGAACCTTCTGTCCAACTACCTACCGCTGCTGCTGATGGCCGTGCTCGCCAGCGGCACCTGGTGGCTGGTCAAGAACACGCCCCTGCTGGACGCGCCGGGCGAACTGGCGGCGCCCCGCCATGTGCCCGACTACCGCATGACCAACTTCGAGATCCAGCGCATCGGCGCCGATGGCCGCCTGAATGTGCAGATCGCCGGCGCCGAACTGCGCCACTACCCGGACACCGACACCGTCGAGATCGACAACGCGCGCGTGCGCGCCGTCGGGCCGGACGGCATGCTCGCCATCGCCGAGGCCAAGCGCGCCATCAGCAATGGCGACGGCAGCGACATGCAGCTGATGGGCGATGTGCGCCTGCGCCGCCTGCCGCCGGGCGCTGGCGAGGACGCGCCGGCCCAGCTCGAGGTGCGCGGTGAGTTCCTGGAGGCCCTGTCCAACAGCGAGATACTGCGCTCCCACCTGCCCGTCACCATCAGCCAGGGCGGCTCGACGCTGAACGCGCAGAACTTCGAATACCACCACCTGACCGGCCAGGTCAGCTTCAGCGGCAAGGCCCAGGGCCAGATCCTGTCCAAGGGCGCGCGATGACTGAACTGGTCTTCATCACCGGCGCCTCCAGCGGCATCGGCCAGGCCCTGGCCCTGCGCTACTACCGCGATGGCGCCCGCCTGGCCCTGGTGGCACGCCGCACCGCGGAGGTCGAGCGCTGGGCCGCGGAGCGGCAGCTCGACGCGGCCCGTTTCAAGGTCTACGGCGCCGACGTCGCCGACCTCGAAGCCATGGCGCGCATCGGCCGCGAGTGCATCGCCGCCCAAGGCCTGCCCGACGTCGTCATCGCCAATGCCGGCATCAGCATCGGCATGGACACGGCCCACTTCGACGACCTCGAAGTCATGCGCCGCACCTTCGAGACCAACAACGTCGGCCTGGCGGCCACCTTCCATCCCTTTGTCGCCGGGATGAACGAGCGCCGCTCGGGCACCCTGGTCGGCATCGCCAGCGTCGCCGCCATCCGCGGCCTGCCGGGGCATGGCGCCTACTGCGCCAGCAAGGCGGCCGTCGTCGCCTATTGCGAGAGCCTGCGGGGCGAATGCCGGCCCTTCGGCGTCAGCGTCGTCACCCTGCTGCCCGGCTATATCGACACGCCGCTGACGCGAGGCAACCGCTACAGCATGCCCTTCCTGATGCAGGTCGAGGACTTCGCCGACCAGGCCGTGCGCAGCATCCGCGCCCAGATCAGCTACCGCGTCATTCCCTGGCAGATGGGCGTGCTGGCCAAGATCCTGCGCCTGCTGCCCAACTGGCTCTATGACAGGGCGTTAGGGAGCCGGCCGCGCAAGAAGCGCGCGACGGGGTAGTCAGACGTGCAAGGGCGTGGCTACACTGCGCGCTCTTCGATCCGAGAGCTGCGCGACGCGCGCCGAGGAGGACATCATGGCCAAGGTGCTTCATCCCTGCTAGTGCCAGCGCGCTGACCCAGCGGTCAGTGCCAGCCGCCGGCTGCCGCGCGATGCGCCGCCAGCCCACCTGATCCTTGTGCCGCCCATCCGGTGGCCGATCTCGGACCTGTCATGAATTTCCGCCTACTTGGCTCGGGCCTGCTGGCCCTGGCCCTGCCCGCCTGGGGCAACGCCCCCGATCTCCCGCATCCCTCGGCCCTGCGCCTGGCCAGCGGCGACGCCGTGCCCGTCATCGACGGCCGCCTCGACGACGCGGCCTGGCAGCGCGCGCCCATCTACGAGCGCTTCGCGCAATTCCTGCCCACCGACAAGCAGGCGGCGCGCTGGCGCACCACGGTGCAGATCCTCGTCACCGACGACGCCCTGGTCTTCGGCATCCGCGCCTGGGACCCCGAGCCGGATCGCATCCGCGCGCCGCTGGCCCGGCGCGACCAGGTCAAGGCCGACCAGGACTTCATCGCCGTCTTCATCGACCCCGTCGGTCATCGCCGCACGGCGCAGTACGTGCGCGTCAGCGCGGCCGGTGTCGTCGAGGACGGCCTGTTCGCCGCCGAGGAGGACAGCGAGGACTCGGCGCCCGACTTCGACGTCGAGGCCGCCGCGACCCGACTGCCCGACGGCTACAGCATCGAGCTGCGCTGGCCCCTCGCGGCCCTGCGCTTCCCCCATGCGGGAGGCGCACCGTGGCGGGTCATGGTGGCCCGCAACATCCCACGCGAGGACCGCACGCTCAACGTCAGCGCCCCGGCCCTGACCAAGGACGCCCTGAGCTTCATCGCCGAACTGCAGCCGCTGGACGGTCTGGGAGACCTCGCCCTGCAGGTGCGCGAGCGCAGCTTCGTCGCCTTCCGGCCCGAGCTGACGCTGCGCGCCACGCGCGACAGCAGCGAGGCGGATGGCACGCGCCGCACGCGCAAGGCATCCCTCGGTGCCGAGCTCAAGTGGCGGCCACGCGCCGACTGGGTCATCGACGCGACGCTGAACCCCGACTTCTCCCAGGTCGAACTCGATGCACCCCAGCTGGCCGGCAACACGCGCTTCGCCCTCAGCGTGCCCGAGAAGCGCCCCTTCTTCCTCGAGAGCGCCGACGTCGTCGGCCCGACCCTGCCCGATGAATCGGGCGAGAACCGCAGCCTCGCGGCCTTCTACACCCGCGCCGTCACCGACCCCGACTGGGGCCTGCGCGCGACCTGGCGCGGCGCCGGCGCCGAAGCGACGGCCCTGCATCTGCGCGACGCCGGCGGCGGCACGGTACTGCGCGCCGGCGCCTTCGCGACGCGCAGCGGCACGCAGCCACGCGACTCCCAGGCCAGCTTCGCCCGCGGCCGCATGCAGTTTGGCGAGGGCGGGCGTCTCGGCCTCGCCGGCCTGATCTCGCTGCGCGACTTCGGCAACGGCCTGGGCACCCAGGTCATCGGCGGCGACGGTGTCTGGCGAGCCGGCGACAGCGACCAATGGCGCGGCCATCTGCTGCTGTCGAACACGACGTTAGGGCTGGACGCCGACGGCCATGTGCAGCGCGTCAGCAGTGAACGCGGCCACCGCGCCTGGCTGGCCAGGCGCCACCGTGACGCGGACTGGAGCGCCAATTTCAACGTCGAGGAGATCAGCCCGCGCTTCGCCAACGACAACGGCTTCGTCAACCAGAGCGGCGTGCGCCGAGCCTCGGCCTTCGGCGCGCTGCGCCTGGGTCCGCGCGAATTCGCCGGCATCGCCATGCACGAGCACGAGGCCCAGCTCCACCTGCAGGAGACGCGCACGCTGGCCGACCCGCTGCTGGGCGTCGCCGCCGGCCAGATCGTCGACCGGCTCGTGCAGCCCGGTTTCTGGTTCGCCGCGGCGCGCAACACCGGCGTATGGGGCCATGTCGGCCTGGACAGCCACCGCGCCAGGAGCGACGGCCCTTTGCATGCGACGCGTACCCTGCTGCTGGGCTTCGAGTCCAACCCGGGCGAACTGCTGAACTATGTGAATGCCGAGGTGGAATGGGGCCGTCGCCTGGACTTCGACGCCGACCGTGTCGGCCTGGGCGCCCAGGGCCAGTTGCAGGCCCAGCTGCGCACGCCACTGCCGGCGGGGTTATGGCTGGAGCTCGAGCAGCGCCTCGGCCTGGGCTGGGTGGATGCGCCCGATGGGCGGCGCGCCTTCACGGATCGCAGCGCCCAGAGCCTGGTCGTGCTGCACCTGAGTCCGCGCGAGTCCCTGCGCCTCATCCACCAGCAGACCCGCCTCAACCGCCGCGCCGACTCCAGCGCGAGCCTGGCGGCTCAAGATGACAGGGGGCGGGTGCTGGCGCTGATGTTCCAGCATCGCATCGGCCTGTCCCGGGTCATCAGCCTGGGGCTGAACCGGGCCCGCGAGCAGCCGGGCGGCGTGCGCGCCAACGAGGTGTTTGCCAAGGCGACCCTCGGCTATTGAGGCCCCAATGACAAAGCGCCCCGAAGGGCGCTTTGTTCAGATCTCGCGAAGTCGGGGATCAGTAGCCGCCGGAAC
>Ga0194137_10000349_pt1 | contig 31777 bp, 23 predicted proteins | sample TARM_MetaG_T3_14_FD_134025 | JGI IMG/M metagenome (GOLD analysis project Ga0194137, IMG submission 134025) | Freshwater microbial communities from Pennsylvania, USA, analyzing microbe dynamics in response to fracking - TARM_MetaG_T3_14 (version 2) | ecosystem: Environmental > Aquatic >... | reverse complement strand
GCTGCGGCGAGTTCGGCGCCGGTGCGCTGCTAGTCTGTCCGGCGCATGAGCGCCATGCCCAACGTTTTGGCGCGGCGGGGCTGCGCAAGATCGTGCTGTCGCCCACGCCCGAGGCCGTCGCGCGGCTGCAGGAGGCCCTGCGCTTCGCCGATGCGCCGGCCGTGCGCTCGCGGGCCCTGGCCGAGCTGGGCGGCCGCATCGCCCGGGAACTGCAGACGGGCGACGACTTCTCACCGCTGGTGCTGGCCGGCCTGTCGCACGAGCTGATCGACCTGGCCGCGCGCGAGCAGGCCCGCCACGGCGGTGCGCTGCCGGCAACACTGCGCCGGGCGCTGGAATTGTTGCGCTCCCAGCCGCGGCAGCCACTGGCCCTAGACGAACTCGCGCGCGCCGCCGGCTGCGACGCAGGCGAGCTGGCGCGGGTTTTCCTGGCCCACCTCGGCGCGACGCCGGGCGAGGTGCAGCGCCGCCTGCGCGTGGACCGGGCCGCCGAGCTGCTGGCCGGGTCGCGCCACTCGCTGGCCGACATCGCCGCGCTCTGCGGTTTCAGCGACCAGCCGCACATGACGCGGGCCTTCAGGGCCAGGCTGGGAACGACACCGGCTGCCTACCGGCGCCAGGCGCGCGGCTGAAGCGTTCAAAACTGCCCGCCGCGTTCAAGACGGCGGCGCCGCGGCCGGCGATAAACGCGGCCTGGACGATGCCACCAAGAGATGCCGATGACCGCGATGCGCCGCGCCCTGCTGTGGGCCGCCCTGGCCCTGACCCTGCCGACCGCCCAGGCGGGCGGCTTCGACGCCGCTGCCTGGCAGCGCGACTACGCCCAGCTCCGGCAGACCCTGGAGCGGGACTACGCCAACTTGGCCTGGTTCGCCTCGCCCGAGGGCGGCGTTAACCTGCCACGCCTGGACCGGCTGACGCGCCAGGCCCTGGCCGCCGCACGCAGCGATGCCGAGGCGCGGCGGGCCCTCGAGGGCTTCGTCGCCGCGTTCCACGATGGCCACTTCTCCGTGCTGCCCGACCAGCGGGCGGCCTCGACCAGGCCGCCCGCCGTGCCGGCCCGGGCCCTGGACGCCGCCGACCCGATAGCCAGTTGCGCGGCCCTGGGCTATCTGCCGACGGCCCGCATCGCCTTCTCGCTGCCGCTGGAGCGGCTGCCCGAATTCCGGCTGATGGGCGACGGGCTGAGCAGCGTCTACCGCGCCGGCCTGGCGACGACGGCCGATGGCCGCCGCATCGGCGTCATCCGCATCCAGAACTTCACGCCGCGCGCCTTTCCGGCGGCCTGCACGCAAGGCCTGCAGGCGCTGAAGGCCCAGGGCGCGGCGGTCAGCGAGCAGGCCGTGCGCGAGGCGGCCGACAGCCGCTGGCATGCCGGCCTGGCCGAGCAGATCATCGCCCTCCAAGCCGCGGGCATGACGGCCCTGCTGATCGACGTGGGTGCCAACAGCGGCGGCAACGACAGCGGCGACCTGTTCCCGCGCCTGCTGACCGACAAGCCGGTGCGCTCGGCACGCCTGCGCATGGCCGCCAACGCTGCGGCCCGTGCCTATGCCGACGAGCAGATCGAGGGCCTGGACGCCGCGCTGAAGGCCGGGCCGCCTGCCGAGGCGCGCAAGGCACTGACCCAGGCCCGGGCCGCGCAGCCCTGCGACATGCGCTGGGTGTGGACGCAGCAGCGGCCCTGGGGCGGCGCCGGCTGCCAGCGACTGGTCGACATGGGCCATGCCGGCGGCTTCGCGGCCACGCTGCCACGCGGTGCCTTTGGCGACCAGACCCTCGCCTACCGGCTTTCCGCGCCGTCCAGCGCCGACGACCTGTGGGCGATGTGGGCCGGCCCGCTCTATGTGTTGACCGACGGCCGCAGCTACTCCTCGGCCGAGATGTTCGCCGCCGTTGTGCAGGACAACCACCTCGGCAAGACCGTGGGCGCGGCGACCGGCGGTGACGGCTGCGGCTTCATGGCCGGCGAGAGCCCCAAGCAGCTGGCCCACTCGCGCATGCGCTTGCGCATGCCCGACTGCCTGCGCCTGCGCGCCGACGGCCGCGACGAGGTGGCCGGCATCGCGCCCGACCTGCCGGTGCTGGCCACCGAGGGCGAGGATGCACGCCAGCGCGCCGTGCGCATGCTGGAGACGGTGGCCGCCGACCTGGTGCGTTAGGCCGGCGCGATCTCCACGGCCACGCCGCTGAGCACGGCGTTGCCGGACAGCGGGTCGCGCGCGGCGTCGTCCAGTAGCGCGTTCATGTTGACGCCGGGGCGCTCGCGGGCTACGCCGAGCTGCACGCCGTCGAGGTCGTGGCCCCAGCCGTGCGGCAGGCTCACCACGCCAGGGCTCATGTCGGCGCTGCGCTCGACGCGTGCGATCAGCTCGCCGACCGCGCTCCTGACCTTGGCGAATTCGGCCAGGCCGAGGCGCTCGGCATCGTCGGGGTTCACCAGCAGTGTGCAGCGCTCCGGGCCCTTGGCCAGCACCGGCAGGTTGTGCATCCAGCTGTTGCCAGAGCGGGTGTCGCGGCGGCCGATGAGGCTGAAGGCGGGTGCCGGTTCGGCCTTGACGGCAGCGAGATCGGCGAGCACCGAGGGCGGCGCCAGTTCGATCTTGCCGCTGGGCGTGCGCAACACTTCGGGGATGCGCGGCACCAGGACGCCGAGGTCGATGCCGCCGCCTTCGACCGTGCTGGCGGCCTTGACCTTGGCGAGGTTGATGCCGTCGGGCTTGCGGCCGAACTGGTCGCCGTAAGGGCCGATGCGCAGCTGCAGGTCGATGAGGCGTTCGGGTCCGCGCCAGGGCTTCAGCGCCGCGAGCACGGCGGGCGTCTGGTCGCCGGCGAAGCGGCGCACGTCGGCCTCGATGGCCTCGTCGTCGAGCTGCTGCACGTCCACGCTCAAGCCTCGGCCTTCGAGCAGGGCGCACAGGCGCAGGATGGTCTGCCACTCCTGCGGCGTGCCGGAGGCGGCGTCGAACACCGGGCCCGAGAAGCGTGCATGGTTACGGTGGCTCAGCTGCGGGAAGGCGACGTCGTAGTGCAGGTCCTCCAGCGGCGACAGGCCCGGAAGGATGACGTCGGCATGGCGGCTGGTCTCGTTGACGTAGATGTCCATGCTGAGCATGAAGTCCAGGCCCTCCAGCGCCTTGGCGATGCGCGGGCCACCGGGGGCCGACAGCACCGGGTTGCTGGCAATGCTGATCAGGGCCTTGATCTGGCCTTCGCCCGGCGTCTCCATCTCCTCGGCCATCACGGTGATGGGCAGTTCGCCGAAGACCTCGGGCGCGCCGGACACGCGACTCCTGCGGCGACCCGTCGTGATGCCCTTGCCGCTGCCGGGCTTGCCTTGCGTGTTGGGTGCGAAGGCGGCGGCCTTGGCGAACATCGCGCCGCCTTCTCGGTCGAGGTTGCCGGTCAGCACGTTGATGAGGTCGACCAGCCAGGAGTTGACGGTGCCGAAGCGCGTCGTGCAGGTGCCGATGCGGCCGTAGACGGCGGCATGCGGCGCGGCCGCGAGTTCGCGGGCGATGCGGCGCTGGGTCTCGGCCGGGATGCCGCAGCCGGCGGCGGTCACTTCGGGTGCGAACGGTGCTATGGCGGCGCGCGCTTCCTCCAGGCCGTTGGCGTGTTCGGCTAGGCGGCCAAGCTTGACGAGGTTCTCGGCGAACAGGGTGTGGGCTATGCCTGCCAGCAGCAGCGCATCGCCACCTGGGCGGATGGCCAGGTGCTCGTCGGCCGCTGCGGCCGTTTCGCTACGGCGCGGGTCGACCACGACGATGCGGCCGCCGCGCGCCCGCATGGCTTTGGCCTTGCCGCGGTAGTCGGGCACCGTCCACAGGCTGCCGTTGCTGATCATGGGGTTGCCGCCCAGGATGAGCAGGTAGTGGCAGCGCTCGATGTCGGGCAGGGGGATGGAGAGCCAATGGCCGAACATCAGGCCGACGCTGAGCTGCTTGGGCATCTGGTCCAGCGTCGAGGCGCTGAAGGCATTGCGGGTGCCCAGGGCCCGCACCAGTCGCGGCGTGTAGGCCAGGAGACTCACCTTGTGGGCGGCCGGGTTGCCGATGGTCAGGGCTACCGAGTCGGGTCCCTTCTCGCGCCAGATCGGCAGCAGGCGCTTCTCGATCTCGGCAAAGGCTTCATCCCACGTCGCTTCGACAAACTGGCCATTGCGCTTGATCAGCGGCGTGCGCAGGCGGTCGGGGTCTTCGTGCAGGTCCTTGAGGCTGACGCCCTTGGGGCAGAGATAGCCATGGCTGAAGACGTCGTTGTCTGCGCCGCGGATGCTGATGACCTTGGGGCCTTCGGTCTTCACCTCGAGGCCGCAGCAGGCCTCGCAGAGCGGGCAGATGCGGTAATGGGACTCGGTCATGCTTGTCTCCTGGAATGCAAGCATTCTGCGGCGCCGAAACAGGGGACAGCGTCAAACCGGTGACAAGGGATGACCGAGGCTTGGCTCCGATGCCGGTGTCTTGGCCGGCCGGCATACTCGGCGTCGCTTGGACCCCGCGGGAGTTGAGTTGCCATGGCTGTCATCCACGGGCGCGATGCCCTTTCCGAAGCGACGCTGGCGCGTCTGTTCCAGTATCTCGAGGCCCGCCGCAAGGAGCCGGTCTGGAACACCAACCTCAACCTCTGGGACGCCGGCATCGTGCACCAGAGCGCGCCGGTCATCGTGCACCCCATCGAGGCCAGCTTTTCCAACGATCTGCTCGCGGAACTGTACGCGCGCGGCAAGCTGCCTTATCTGCACCAGGGCGAGACTGTCATGTTCTATGCCTGGCCGGCGGGCAGCTACATCCCCTGGCACAGCGACTTCATCGAGAAGTACTCCATGACGATCTACCTGAACCAGGAATGGAACGCCGACCACGGCGGCGCCTTCTGCTGGCAGGACTGGGGCGTCGGCATCGAGCGCCACGACTGGGCGGCGCCGCCGGTAAGGAGCCAGATGATCCGGCCGCAGTTCAACGCCTACGCGCTGATGACCGACACGGAGTGGCACAGCGTGACGATGACGACGCCCAATGCGCCGGCCCGGCTGACGCTGCAGCTCTTCTTGCCGCGGCCCAAGCCCGACCTGCACCCCCCACCCAAGCCGGGCGGCATGGGCATGATGTAGAGGCCGTCAGGCCTCAAGGGCGGGGCGTCAGCCAGTGCTGCAGCTGCTGCAGCACGGCCGCGTCGGTCTGCAAGGCCAGATGGCCCAGGCCGGTGAACAGGGCCGTGTCGGTGAAGGCCAGGCGGCGCGCCGCGGAGCGGTGCTGGCCCAGCGCGCTGGCAACCGGCACGAGGCCGTCGCCCAGCCAGCGGGCGGGTGAGCCGCTGGGTTTCTTCGTCGTCGTGGCCGCCACCGCATAGCAGGCCACGCCGTCCGGCAGCGGCAGCACGCTGGCCTTGCCCGCATCGGCTTCGAGCAGGCTGGCATGGCGCAGGTCGCGGATGCCGGCGCTGCGCCTTGCGGCCAGCAGGGCCAGGGGCCGCGAGTAGGCGCTGACGTTCAGCAGCTGCTGCACCTGCTGGCCACCGCGTTCCAGCGGTGCGCCCTGGTGGGGTGTGCCCAGCGTCACGAGGCGTTGCAGGCGCTTCAACCATCGCCGCCGGCCGGCCTGGGCGATGGCGCTGCGGATGACGAGACCGCCCATGCTGTGGCCGACGAGGGTCAGCGGGCCGGGCAGGTCGTCGAGCAGGGCGGCCAGCTCGGCACCATTGCGCCAGATGGAGCGGCCGCTGTTGTAGCGCAGGCCCAGGGGGCGGTAGCCGAGGGCGGCCAGGGCAGCGGGGAAGTCGGCGCCGTCGCGACGCCACTGCGCCTCGTTCATGCACAGGCCGTGCAGCATCACCAGGGCCGGACCGGTCGCACCGTCCACCAGCGGCCGCAGGCTCATCGAGGTGGCCAGCGGGTTGGCGCTGTCTTCGAGGTAGTCGCCCAGCACGCCATTGAGGGCGGCGAGGGCGGCGCTGGCGCGTTCAGGCTGGGCTTGGCCCAGCAAGGGCGCCAGGGCCGCCAGCGACAGGTCCAGGCCGCCTCCCACCAGCCGGGTCACGCCGCGCACGCTGCGGTAGACGAGGCCGGTGATGCCGGTGGTGCGATCTCGCCTCGCGGTCAACGGCAACCGCGCGATCTCTGCATGCATGGCCTCGACGAGATTCGTCACGCCGGTGGTGGCTTCGACGCCGAGGCGGCTGGCGCCGCGCAGTTGCTGGGGACTGGGCATGGCCCAGTGTCTTCTACATCTGCCGGAACAGGTGGGCGCAACTTTCGGCGACCAGCAGCATCTCGGTGCCGTGCTTGAGCTTGATCTGCATGCGGCCGCGGAAGTCGCGGCTGACGCTGGCGATGGCGTTGACGTTGACCAGTGTGGAGCGGTGGATCTGCCAGAACTGCTGCGGGTCAAGCTCGTCGATGAGTTCCTTCAGCGGCTTGCGGATCAGGGCCTCGCCGTCCTTCAGCGCCAGCCGCGTGTATTTGTTGTCGCTCTGGAAGAACATCACCTCATCGACGGTGATGAGGCGCAGGGTCTGGCCGACCGAGGCATTGATCCAGCGCAGCGGCGCGCGCACGGCGGAGGGCGCCGCGGCCGCGGGCCTGGCGCCGAGCTGGTCCAGCACACCGCCGAGCTGGGCCGGCGCCTGGCCCAGGCGGGCCTTCAGCCGCGAGATGGCCGTGAACAGGCGCGCGCCGGCCAGGGGCTTGAGCAGATAGTCGACGGCGCCCTGGTCGAAGGCGGCGATGGCGTACTGGTCGTAGGCGGTGACGAAGACGACGTGGGCACGGCCGTTGACCTGGCGGGCCACGTCGATGCCGGTGGCGCCGGGCATCTCGATGTCGAGGAAGAGGATGTCGGGCTGGTGCTGGTCGAGCAGGCGCAGGGCTTCCAGGCCGTCGGCGGCCTCGCCGACGATGCTGAGGTCGGGCCAGAGCTTGCCGAGCTGCTCGACCAGCTCGCCGCGCAGCGGGGCTTCGTCCTCGGCGACCACTGCGGTAGGGGCGATCAGGCTCACGTGGGCAGCTCCAGGATGAATTCGGTGCGGCCGTCGCCGCTGTTGCAGACAAGTTTCGTGTCCAGCACGGCCAGACGTTCGCGCAGGGAAGCGAGGTCGGCATCGTCGCTGCACAGCCCCGCCTGATCAAAGCCCAGCGTGATGCGACCGTCGACGCGCAGCCAGCATTGCCTGGGGTGGCCCAGACGCACGGCGCGCTGCACCAGGGGCAGCAGCAGCATGGGCGGCAGCTGGGTCGCACCGCGCGAACCGAGCTCGCAGTCGAAGGCGGGCGGATCGCCGTTGAGGTCGCGCAGCAGATCGAGGTAGCTGGCGATCAGCTCAGCCTCGCTGCCCAGGGTGGCGCCCGCGTCGCGCAGCCGCGGCAGGGCCACGCGCAGATGGCGGATGAGGCGCTCCAGCCGGGCGCTGGCGCTGGGGTCTTCGCGGTCATAGGCCTGTTCGACGGAGACGAGGGCGTCGAACAGCAGGGCCGGATCGACTTGGGCCTGCAGGGCGGCCAGGCGCGAGGCCAGTGCGTTTCGGCGCAGCTGGCTGTGCTCGCGCAGCAGGTCCTGGGCGGCCTGGTCCTGGCGGCGGCGCACGGTGCGGAACTCGAGCACGCCGACGAGCATCAGCGCCGGCATGAAGACCCACAAGGTATCGCCGATGAGGGCGGTCAGGCGGTATACCGAGCACTTGGGCTTACCGTGGGCCTGGGCATAGATGTCACACAGCGACGGCCAGGGCAGGGCGGCGGCCAGCGGGTAGATGACGGCCATGGCCAGCACCGAGCCGACCAGCGTGGCTGCCACAAGGCGGTGGCGGCGCAGCGGGTGGGCCGGGCTGCTGCGCGCAGCCGGCAGCCAGCACAGCATCAGCACGGCGCAGCTGACCAGGGGTAGGCTCAGTTGGCGGGCCAGCACCTGGGGCAGTTGGTCGCCCACGCGCATCTCCAGCAGCGATGACAGGTCGACAGCGCCGAACAACAGGGCCGCGCTGATGAAGAACAGGGCTTCGTTCAAGCGCAGCGAGCGCCAGGACTGCATTACATGGCGGACGCCGTTCATGCGAGCGCCTCCTGCGGCAGGTGGACGCGGGCAATGACGCCGCGCGGCTGGGCTGCCTCCAGCTCCAGCGTGGCTGCGTCGCCAAAGCGGGCCGCGAGCCGTGCCCGCGTGTTGGCCAGGCCCACGCCGGCGCCACCGCTGGCTGCGCCGAAGCCCTGACCGTTGTCGGCCACCTCGACGGTCAGGCCGCCATCGGCCGCGTGGTCGGCGCGGATGAGGATGCGCCCGCCCTCGGGCAGCGGCGACAGGCCATGCTTGATGGCGTTTTCCACGAGGGTGGGCAGCACCAGCGTCGGCAGGTGGGCCGTCAGCAGCTCGGGCGGCGCCTGGATGTCGAAGGACAGGCGTTCACCCATGCGCATCTGCAGGATGGCCAGGTAGTGGCGCACCAGCTCCAGCTCGTCGGCGAGGGTGGATTCATGCCGGCGCATGCCGGGCAGGGCGGCGCGCAGATAGGCGATCAGGGCCACCAGCATGTTGCGGCCGCGCTCGGGTTGGGTTTCGTACAGGCGCTTGACGTTGGCCAGCGTGTTGAATAGGAAATGCGGCTCGATCTGGGCATTCAGCGCCGACAGCTGGGCCTCGGTCTGCTGGGTCTTGAGGGCCTCGCGCTCGCGGAACAGCCGGGTCAGCTCTTCACGGCCCTGGCGCTGGGCACGGCTGACGAGCAGCAGCGCATAGGCGATAGCGCCAAGCAGGGCCCACAGCGAGATGGTGGAGATGACCCAGGCGGGCTTGACCTTGTTGCCGGGGTCGTCCAGGGCCGCGACGACAGAGCGCAGCCAGGTGCCCGTGGCAGCACCGAGGCCGACGGCGCCGGCCTGCACCGTCAGCGCCGCCGGCAGCATCCAGCGCCGGCCGGCCAGCAGGGCCTCGGCCAGGGCAACGGTCAGCAGCAGCGACAGGCCGGTGAGCAGGCATTGGCGGCTGAAACGGACCAGGTCGAAGAGGGCATCCCGCAGGCTGCCGTCGCTCTCGCCGAACCAAGCCAGCGCGCGCGAAACGGCGTAGAACAGGCAGAAGTAGTAGACACCCGCCAGCATGCGCAGATTGCAGACGCGGCGAAAGGCTTGCAGCGGGTTGAGGTCCTCCATGCGGGCCATTCTCGGCGGGCTGTCATCAGCCGGGTCGGGATGCGACGAAGTGGGCGATATGGGGCCCCAAGCCGGTCATGGCCGGTCCGACGGACCAGCTCAGCCGGCGCTGGCCGCGGCGATCAGCGCCTTGAGCTCCCGCTCGGACGCCGTCGGATCGCCGAGATTGACCTCGATGAGGCGGCGCAGATGGGTGATGGACTCGATGTCGATGCTGCGGCACAGCACGCCGGCATGGCTGCCTTCCACATGGGCCAGCTCGCCGGCCATGGCGATGACGATGTTGCCCGCTGTGCCCGCCCCGAGAGGCAGCTTGACGAGGCAGGGCATGCCGATCTGGGGGGGATGGGCGGCCGGCAGCTGCAGCAGCACGCCCTTCAGGGAGATGTCCAGCACCTGGCAGCGCAGATGTTCCTGGGTCGTGATCAGCTCGGCGCCGGAAGCGAAGGCGACGCGGGCGAATTGGCGGCGTTCGGTGCTGATGATGCTCTCCCGGTGGCAGGGAATTCCCGAGCGATCCTAGACGAAAGATTCCAGCGCGGTGCCGCTGCTGAAGACGGTGCTGTGCTCGACGGCCTGCTGCAGGCGCTCGGGCGCCAGCGAGGCCAGGCCCATGGCTTCCAGCATGAACCAGGCGGCGCGCAGCAGGGCGACGATCTCGTCGCGCGTGCCATCGAGCTCGACGGGCGAGTCATCCCAGCTGCGCTCCTGGGGTTGGCGTGGCGCGACGACGGCCGGGCGGTGGGCACGGGCGATGCGGGCCAGCAGCTCGCGGGTGTCCACGGTGGCGCTGGGCGCATCGATGAGGCGCACCAGGTCGCCGAGCTGCTGCTCGGCCGCGGCGGCCAGCAGCCGGGCGGCCTGGTCGGCCCCGCCCGCCAGATAGAGGCCGGCCGCGAGGTCGGCATACTCGAGGGCGGCGGACAGCCGCTGGAGGTCGGGGTTGGTCGACATGGCCATCGAGTCTAGGTTGTGTGCAGTGGCAAAGGGCGGCCAAACTTCACGCTGCTTTGTTTATGCTGGCCTTCATCTGCATACGCATGGAGAGCCCAATGACCGACCGCCGCCGGCATTTGCAACATCTGGCCGCCCTGTTTTCCGCAGCGACCCTGCCCGCCCTGGCGGCTGACGACAAGGACGACACCTATGACGAGGAGTCCGTCCTGAAGGCAGCCACCGATTTCTTCGGCCAGGCGACCGAGGGCCTGGCCAAGGTCATAGAGAAGGCCTTCAAGGAGCAGGGCCGCCCGAATGCCTATATCAAGGGCCAGGAAGCCAGTGGCGCGGTCACCGTCGGCCTGCGCTATGGCGATGGCGAGCTATTGATGAAGGGCGGGGGCTCGTCCAGGGTCTACTGGGCCGGGCCGTCCATCGGCTTCGACGTCGGCGGCAATGCCTCCAAGGTCTTCACGTTGATCTACCACCTGCCCAAGGCCAGTGCCATCTACCAGCGCTTTCCCGGCGTGGACGGCAGCCTCTACTACGTCGGCGGCGCCGGCATCAACTACCAGCGCCTGAAGGGCATCACGCTGGCTCCCATCCGCCTGGGCGTGGGCCTGCGTGCCGGGGCCAGCGTCGGCTATATCCACTACCGCCGCGAGAAGAGCATCAACCCGTTCTGACGGGGTATGAGGCCCCTAGGGCCGCCGGCGCCGGCCCGCCCCCGAGGGGAGCAAGAAAACTTGGGGCGGCCCGGCGTTTTCTTGGACGCCGATAGGCGTAGACTGTATTTTCATACAGCATTGAATTGGGGCGACCGTGAGTACAACCGCCGACCTGCCGGTGCAGGACATTTCCAGCGAAGTCCTGATCGAGAAATACGCCAAGGGCGGCGAGCAGACGCCCGACGAGCTGCGCGAGCGCGTCGCCCGCGCCCTGGCCCAGGCCGAGAAACCGGCCGACCGCGCGAAATGGACGGCGGCCTTCCTCGAGGCCCAGAAGCGCGGCTTCGTGCCGGCCGGCCGCATCATGTCGGCCGCCGGCACCGAGTTGTCGGCCACGCTGATCAACTGCTTCGTGCAGCCGGTGGGCGACTCCATCGCCACGCCCGAGGACGGCGTGCCCGGCATCTACACGGCCCTGACCGAAGCCGCCGAGACCATGCGCCGCGGCGGCGGCGTCGGCTATGACTTCAGCCGCATCCGCCCCCTGGGCGCCTGGGTGGGCTCGACGCGCAGCCATGCCTCCGGCCCCATCAGCTATATGCGCGTCTTCGACCGCAGCTGCGAGACGGTCGAGAGCGCCGGCAGCCGGCGTGGCGCCCAGATGGGCGTGCTGCGCTGCGACCACCCCGACATCGAGGCCTTCATCCACGCTAAGGACGAAGGCGATCTGCGCAACTTCAACATCTCCATCGGCGTCACCGACGTCTTCATGGAGGCCGTGCAGGCCGACGGCATGGTCGAGCTCGCCCACCGCGCCCAGCCCAGCGCCGAGCAGATCGAAGCCGGCGCCTATCAGCGCGGCGACGGCCTGTGGGTCTACCGCAAGGTGCGCGCCCGGGAGCTGTGGGACCAGGTCATGCGCTCCACCTACGACCATGCCGAACCGGGCGTGCTCTTCCTGGACCGCATCAATGCTGACAACAACCTGCACTACTGCGAGACGATTGCGGCGACCAACCCCTGCGCCGAGCAGCCCCTTCCGCCCTACGGCTGCTGCTGCCTCGGTTCCATCGACCTGACGCGCTTCGTGCGCGACCCCTTCTCGCCCAAGCCGGTGTTCGACGAGGCCGGCTTTGCCGAGGTTGTGGCCGTGGCCACGCGCATGCTGGACAACGTGCTCGACGTGACGCCCTGGCCCCTGCCGGCGCAGGCCCAGGAAGCCGGCAACAAGCGCCGCGTCGGCCTGGGCTTCACGGGGCTGGGCGACGCCCTCGTCATGCTCAATCTGCGCTACGACACCCAGGCCGCGCGCGACATGGCCGGCCGCATCAGCGAGCTCATGCGCGACGCGGCCTATTCGGCCAGCAGCGACCTCGCCGCCGAGCGCGGCAGCTTCCCCCTATTCAATGCCGACCTGTATCTCTCTGGCGGCAGCTTCGCCTCGCGGCTGCCGCAGGGGCTGAAGGACAAGATCCGAGCGCAGGGCCTGCGCAACTCCCATCTGCTGTCCATCGCGCCCACCGGCACCATCAGCCTGGCCTTCGCCGACAACGCATCCAACGGCATCGAGCCGGCGTTCTCGTGGACCTACACGCGCAAGAAGCGACTGCCGCAGACCGAGGGCGGCGGCTTCAAGGAATACCAGGTCGAGGACCATGCCTGGCGGCTGTACCGCCATCTGTTCGGCGCCGACGCGCCGCTGAGCGAGGCCTTCGTTACCGCCCTGGAACTCAGCGCGGCCGACCATGCGGCCATGGTGGCCGCCGTCGCACCCTATATCGACACGTCGATCAGCAAGACCGTCAACGTGCCGGCCGACTATCCCTATGAGGACTTCCAGGACCTCTACATCCAGGCCTGGAAAGCCAAGCTCAAGGGCCTGGCCACCTACCGGCCCAACAGCGTGCTGGGCTCGGTGCTCAGCGTGACTCCCGAGGTCAAGCAACCCGAGCCTCTGCGTGCCGAGATTGACGGCACCAACCAGCGCCTGCGCGTCGAGCGCCTGCCCATTGCCGTCGTCGCCTCGCTGCGCTGGCCCAGCCGTCCCGACATGCCCGGCGGCAACCCGGCCTGGAGCTATCTGATCCAGCATCCGCATGGCGACTTTGCCCTCTTCATTGGCGAGCTGCCGCTGGAGGGGCCGGACGCCGGCCTGTTCGGCCGCAACCTGCCCTTCGAAGTCTGGGTCAACGGCGCCGAGCAGCCACGCGGCCTGTCGGCCCTTGCCAAGACGCTGTCCATGGACCTGCGCACCAACGACGCAGCCTGGCTGCGCCTCAAGCTCGATGCGCTGGCCACCGTGGCCGAGGAGCGCGCCTTCGAGATGCCCATGCCGCCCGGCGGCGAGAAGCGCCTTTTCCCCGGCGTTGTCGCCGCCACGGCCGCCGTCATCCGCTGGCGCTGCGAGCAGCTCGGCGCCCTGCAGGAAGGCGGCCCGACGCCAGTGGTGGATGCCATGTTCAGCCGCAATGAGCCGCGTACCGGCGTGTCCGGCACGCTGGCCTGGGCCGTCGACGTCGACAACCCGGCCACCAACGAGCAGTTCACGCTGACGCTGAAGGAAGTCGTGCTGCCCGCGCCTGACGGCGGCACCGTCACGCGCCCCTGCGCCATGGGCTTCTCGGGCAACTATCCCAAGGCCCTCGATGGCCTGGCACGCCTGCTGTCGCTGGACATGCGCGTCATGGACCCCGGCTGGATCGCGATGAAGCTGCGCAAGCTGCTCAATGTCGGCGAGCCTCTGGGCCACTTCATGGCGCCGGTGCCCTCGCTGAACGGCGAACGCCGCCAGCAGGTCTGGCCGTCGACCGTCGCCTATGTGGCGCGCCTTGTCATCCACCGCTACGCCATGCTCGGCATCCTAGACGAAGCCGGCCAGCCGCTGAGCGATATGGGCCTGCTGCAGACGCCGGCGCCCAAGCTCGCGGCCACGGCCGGCACCCTCCAGGTCCAGGCCGGCCAGCCCTGCCCCGAATGCGGCAACGCGACCATGATCCACAAGGACGGCTGTGATTTCTGCACGGCTTGTGGCTATGTCGGGCAGTGCGGCTGAAGAGGCCCGTGTGCGGCCTCTCATAACGTGCGGATGGGATCACGTATCCGGCGAATCGCATACGGTAGACCTTTGGTCGCCTAGAACACGGGCGGCTCAATGCCACCAGGCACATTCGATGTTTTGTCGTCCGCCACGGGGTTGACCAGGACCCGTACTTCGACTTCCCGCCGGTTCACGAACAGCGCCTTCCATTCTTCCGCCCAGCCTGAGCGCGAAGCTATGTGACCAGACTGACCCGCGCTGCTTCTGAACTCGCGAGGTGTCATCCCGTTACGCATGCGGAACTGGCGATTGAAATGCGACATGGTTTCGAAGCCGCATTCGCGCGCAATCACCGCCACCAGCCTGTCGCTCAAGCGCAGGCGCAGGCTGGCCTCGCTGCAACGGACATCGTTGATGTATTCGGTGAAGCTCTTGCCGACTTCGCGACTGAAGAATCGGCTGAATGCGGCCGGCGTCACGTGCACCAGCCTGGCGGCCGCGTCCACGGTCAGCGGCTGATCCATGTGCTGATGGATCCAGTCCAGCACGCGATCAACGCGGCGCTGCTCGTCGGCCAGCATGCCGCCACTGGCACGCTCGGCCTTGTCGAGAATCGGCCGCAGGCTGGCCAGGTGCAGCTGCATCAGGCCCAGCAGTTCGATCAGGTCGGCCAGGCGCAACAGGCTTGAGCGTTCCGGCATGCCGCGCAGCACGGCCAGCATGGGCTCTCTCGCCTCACCCTCGATGCGTGCTCCACGCCCGGCGAGCGCCACCAGGCTGCTCAAGGCGCCCAGCTCAGGCATGCCGTGCTGAGAGATCAGATCGGGGCTGAACTGCAGCACCGTGGCCAGATGAGGCTCTCCCGTGCGCTCGGCTGCACTCACCCAGGCATGAGGCACGTGAGGCCCCAGCAGGACCAGATCGCCGTCTTCAAAGGCTTCAACGCTGCTGCCCACGAAGCGCAGCCCCGTGCCCCGTTCAATCCAGGTCAGCTCCAGCTGCCGGTGCCGGTGGCGCTCGCCGCGAAACGAATCCAGCGCCAGCCGGATGAAGCGGAAGCTCTGGCCGGAGTGGGTTACATGCTCCTGTTTCACTTTCATGCGCGAATTTTGCCGCTATCAGGGTCATGAAACAGTCAATCACGGTGTCCTCATGCCCACATGCACGCCCGTCTTGTCGGGACACTTTGGCATCGATTCACAAAAGATGGCATGAGACAGGCCGACTGGTGGCGCGGCGCCACCCTCTACCAGATCTATCCGCGCAGCTTCGCCGACAGCAATGGCGATGGCATTGGCGACCTGCGCGGCATCACCGAGCGCCTGGACTATGTGGCCAGCCTCGGCGTGGACGGCATCTGGCTGTCGCCGTTCTTCAGGTCGCCGATGCGCGACTTCGGCTACGACATCTGCGACTATCGCGCAGTCGATCCCATGTTTGGCACGATCGCCGACTTCGATGCCCTGGTCACCCGGGCCCATGCCCTGGCATTGAAGGTCGTCATCGACCAGGTGTGGTCGCACACGGCGATCGAGCATCCCTGGTTCGAGGAGAGTCGACGGAGCCGCGACAACCCCAAGGCCGACTGGTATGTGTGGGCCGACGCCAAGCCTGACGGCAGCCCGCCCACCAACTGGCAGAGCTGGATGGGCGGGCCGACGTGGACCTGGGATCCGCGCCGCCGGCAGTACTACCTGCACAACTTCCTGCCGCAGATGCCGGACCTGAACTTCCACAACCCGGAGGTGCAGGACGCCGTGCTCGACATCGGGCGCTTCTGGCTAGCGCGCGGCGTAGATGGCTTCCGGCTGGACGCGGCCAACTACTACTGCCACGACCCGCTGCTGCGCGACAACCCGCCCCAGCCCCCCGAGCGTCGAGGCGACCTGCCCGCGGCCATGCAGCAGCACCTGTTCAACGTGTGCCAGCCGCAGAACCTCCCGTTCCTGGAGCGAGTGCGCGCGCTCATGGACGAATTCGACGCGCGGTTCACCGTCGCCGAGATCGGCTCCGCCAACAACCTCGAGCGCATGATCGAGTACACCCGCGGGTCCTCGCGGCTGCACACGGCCTACTCGTTCGTGTTGCTCGGCGGTCGCCCGGATGCGCGGGACCTGATGCGCCTCATGGCGCCTTGGCAGCAGGGGCAGGGCTCGCAAGCCTGGCCGTCCTGGGCCATGTCCAACCATGACGTGCCTCGCGTGGCCACCCGCTGGGCCGACGGCGATCCCGCGCGCACGAAGCAGTGGCTGGCGCTGTTGTCCGTGTTGCGCGGTACCGTGTTCCTCTACCAGGGTGAAGAGCTGGGGCTGATGCAGTCGGACATCCACTTCGACCAACTACAGGACCCCTACGGCAAGGCCCATTGGCCCCACGACAAGGGCCGCGACGGTTGCCGCACACCGATGCCCTGGGCGACCGCAGCACCCCTTGCCGGCTTCACCAAGGCTGGCAAGACCTGGCTGCCCGTCGATCCGGCGCACCAGGCCCGGGCCGTCGACATGCAGGAAGGCGACGCCGCATCATGCCTTCAGCTCACCCGCCGCCTGCTGGCGCTACGCCGCGCTCACCCGGCGCTGCGACTGGGCAGCTTCGAGCCGCTGTGGGCGGATGAGCAGGTCCTGGTGGTGTTGCGTCGAGCGGGACCTGACGCCGTGCTGCTCGCGTTCAATCTGTCGGACGCGAGCCGTACGGTGGAGCTCGGTCAGACCTTCACAGGCTCGTCGGAGGCGCTCACCGTCGGCGCTGCACGGTGGATCGGAAATGGTCTTCAGCTGGCTCCGTGGGCCGCCTTCATCAGTGGCGTGGAATCAGGCTCATGGACAACATCATGAACGGCATCGACATCGACTCTCCCTACGCCCTGACGCTGTCGCAGATTGCGCAGTTCGAGCGTGACGGCTTCATCAAGCTCAAGGACGTGCTGTCGCCTGAGGCGCTCCGGCACTTCGGCGACGAGATCACCCGCTTGACCATTGCGCTCAATACGCAGGACGTACCGCTCGAAGAGCGCAGTACCTACGACAAAGCCTTCCTCCAGGTCATGAACCTGTGGGAGCACAGCGACTCCGTCAAGGCCTTCGTCATGGGCAGACGGCTGGGCCGCGTCGCTGCGGAGCTGCTGCGGGTGCAGGGCGTCCGGCTCTACCACGACCAGTCGCTGTACAAGGAGCCCGGCGGCGGCATCACGCCGGCCCATGCGGACCAATACTACTGGCCCTTGGCCAGCGACCGCACCATCACCGCCTGGGTGCCGCTGCAGGCCGTGCCCGTCGACATGGGGCCGCTGGGCTTCTACGCGCGCAGCCAGTCCGTCGAATTCGGGCGGGACCTCGGCATCAGCGACGAGAGCGAGGAGAAGATAACCGCCAACATGGCCCGGCATGGCTTCCAGTTTGAGTGCGGCGCGTTCGAGCTGGGCGAGGTGAGTTTTCATCTCGGCTGGACCTTCCACAAGGCCGGGGCCAATGTGTCGAGCTCACCGCGCGCCGTCATGACGGTGATCTATATGGACGCCGAGATGAGGCTGGCGGAGTCGCTGAGCACCGCACAGGCCAATGACCGCGACCAGTGGTGCCCGGGCATCGTGCCGGGCGAACGGGTGGCAAGCTGGCGCAACCCGCTGGTCTACGAAAGGGATGCGGCATGACCCCGCCCGCCGTCCGCCGTCGCCGCGTGGTCGCCGCCCTCGGCACGCTGGCCTTGCCAGCCGCTGCGGCCACGGACCCGCATGCGGCCCATCGTGCAGCCGTGCCCCGTCCTCAGGACTTGGTGGCAGAGCATGCGCAACCGCTCCTCGGGCTCTTCCAGCGGACGGCGGAAAGCCTCGCGCGGGCGGGCGAGCCCTTGCCGGCCGGCGAGCTGGCAAGCATCGACGCCAGCGTCGCCGCCGGCCGGCTCGTCGACGCCGCGCAAGCCGCCGTCGCGCTGCTGCAGACGCGGGTGCTGCTCAACGCGAGCGTCACGGCCGAGGCCCGCGTCAGTGTCAGGCGCGGGCTGCTGAAGCCGCAACTGGTTCAAGGAGGCTGGAGGCTCTTCCTGGTGCGCATCGACAACCCAGCGCTCGTGCCTGGCAAGCTGGGGGTCAGCAGCGCGAGCGCCATTCCGGTGAACGGCCTTTACCCGCCGGGCGCCACCCCAGGCGGCAGCATGGGCCAGCAGGGCGCGCCGACGACCCGCGGCGACCTTGCCCTGCGCTGGCTGGACCTCGACGTGCATGACATTGCGCCGCTGGACGCCGCCCTGGAGGCGCTGCCGCTGGACTTCAAGATCATCCGGCTGTATGCGGGCGACGCTGGCCTGCGCAGCGCCACCATCGCGCTGGACATCGGCCCCGGCACCGGCGACATCGGAGGACGCGATCGTGTCAGCGTGAGCTTCCATGTGCTGCCCGCCCGGACCGTGAGCCTGAGCATCCGCGACGTCGACGGCCGGCCCGTCACGGCTTCGCTGCTGGTCACCGACCCATTGGGACGCGTCGTGCCTTCGCAGACCCGTCGGCAACTGCCCGATCTGTTCTTCCAACGCAAGGTCTACCGAGCCGATGGCCAGACGCTCAGCCTTCCCGCCGGAGCCTACCGGGTCGACCTGCAGCGCGGGCCGGAGTACCTGCTGAAAACGAGCCAGCGTCGTGTCCCGTCACAGGGCGAAGCGCGCTGGACCTTCCAGCTCGAACGGTGGATCGACCCGGGCGCGCGCGGCTGGTACAGCGGCGACCATCACATTCACGCGGCCGGCTGCGCCCATTACAGCGAGCCCGAACAAGGAGTCGGTCCGGAGGTCATGGTGCCGCAGGTGCAGGGCGAGGGCCTGGCCATCGGGGCGGTGCTCACCTGGGGCCCGGGCTTCTACCACCAGAAGACATTCTTCACGGCGTCTGACGCGCAAGTCTCCACGCCCGCGCACATCTTGCATTACGACCTGGAGGTCAGCGGCTTCCCGTCCTCGCACTGCGGCCACCTGGCTCTGCTGCAGATGAAGGCGATGGATTACCCCGGCACGAGCAAGATCGAGCAATGGCCGAGCAGCAACGCGCCGGTGTTGCGTTGGGCCCGTGCCCAGGGCGCGGTCACCGGCTATGCGCATGCAGGCGTGGGGCTGTGGGCCGGCTCGACCGAGTTGCCCAACACGCTGATGCCGCCCTTCAACGGCATCGGCGCCAACGACTACATCGTCACGTTGCCGGAGGGGCTGGTCGACTTCATCAGTGTCTGCAACCATCCGCCCGCGGCGGAGATGACCATCTGGTACCACACCATGAACGTCGGCTTGCGCTCGGCAATCGCCGGCGAGACCGACTGGCCTTGCTTCTTCGAGGAAAGCATGGGCATGGGCCGCAGCTATGTGAAGCTGGACGGGCCACTGAGCTATGCGGCTTGGTGCCAGGGCCTGCAGCAGGGGCGCAGCTACGTCAGCGAAGGCCGGACCCATCTGCTGGACTTCAGCGTGGGTGGGTCGGCCCCGGGCGGTGCGGGCCTGAAGCTTGCGGCGCCGGAGGAGCTGGCGGTCACGGTTGACTTCGCCGCGCGCCTGGAGCCGGCGGTCACCTCCCAGACCGAGGCCATCCGCAAGCTCGGGCCCATGGACAAGCCTTACTGGCACCTGGAGCGCGCGCGAATCGGAGACTCGTGCCAGGTCATCGTCGAGCTGATCGTCAACGGCCAGCCGGTGGAAGCGCGGGCCGTCGAGGCCGATGGCCAGGTGCAGCCGCTGCGCTTCGTCTACCGGCCTACCGGCAGCTGCTGGATCGCCTTGCGCGTGATGAATGCCGCCCATACCAACCCGGTCTGGGTCACGGTGGCCGATGCGCCCGTGCGGGTGAAGAAGAGCGCGCAGTGGTGTCGCGCGGCCGTGGACCAATGCTGGCAACAGAAGGTGGTCCGCATCCGCCCCGCTGAGCGTGTGGAGGAAGCCGCGCTCTACGAGCGTGCGCGGCAGTTCTATGACCGCATGCTGGCGGAGGCCCAGGCATGAAGCTCGCGGCAGTCCTGCCGCTGTGCTGTGCCGCCCTCGCGGCAGGCGCCGATCCGGGCTGGGTGATCCGGCGGGTGGCCGACATGCCCGACGGCGCGCCCGCGTTCGAGGTGATCAGCCCGCGCGGACAGGTCACCACGCGCATCGAGTGCATCAACAACGGCTGGTACGACCCCGACGGGCTGGCGGCTCGTCTGCTGCGTTCCACCGAGGTGATGGCGTCCATCCGTGCCAAGAACGGTCGGCTGGAGCTCGACGACCTGGGCCCGGCGAAGTTCGATTGCGTGCTGGCCGACGAACGCCCCAAGCCCAGTCAGAAAGCGAATCCGAAATGAACCGATGGCTCGCGATCTTGTGGCTGGCCCTGGCCGGCGGCATGGCGGCGCTGTCCGTGCAGGCGCAGACCGTGGAACGGGTCGATCCGCCGAACTGGTGGGTGGGCATGAAGCACGAGCAGGTCGAGCTGATGCTTTATGGGGCCGGCATTGCGGACTGCACGCCCAGCCTAGACTGGCCCGGCGTGCGCCTGGTCAGCAGCACGCGCGGCCCCAATCCCAACTATCTGTGGCTGACCTTGCAGGTCGGCGGTGAGGCCCGGCCCGGTACGCTGGCCATCCGCCTGCAGCGCGGCAGCAGGCAAGGCGCGTTGCGCTACGAGTTGCACCAACGTGCCGCCGGTTCCGCGGCACGCCAGGGGTTCGGGCCGGCCGACGTGATCCTCAACCTGATGCCCGACCGCTTCGCCAACGGTGACCCGCGCAACGACAACGTGCCGGGCTTCATCGAGCAGGCCGACCGCAGCGCGCCGGGCGGGCGACATGGTGGCGACCTGGCCGGCTTGATCGGCGGCCTGGACCACATCGCGTCGATGGGCTACACGGCGGTCTGGCCCACGCCGCTCACCGAAAGCAACCAGCCCGGCTTCTCTTACCACGGCTACGGCACGACCGACGCGTATCGCATCGATCCGCGCTACGGCAGCAACGCCGACTACCGGCGCTTCGTCGCCCTGGCTCGCGAGAAGGGGCTCAAGGTCATTCAGGACCTCGTGCCCAACCACATCGGCTCCAACCACTGGTGGATGCGGGACCTGCCGATGCCCGACTGGCTGAGCAACAACAACCAATTCGTGCTCACCAACCATGCGCGCACCACGGTCAGCGATCCCTACGCTTCAGTGGGCGATCAAGAGCGTTTTTCGGCAGGCTGGTTTGATCGCAGCCTGCCCGACATGAACCAGCGGAACCCGCAGGTCGCCAACTACGAAATCCAGAACGCCATCTGGTGGATCGAGTTCGCCGGACTGTCAGGCCTGCGCGTGGACACCTACTCCTACTCCGACCCCGGCTTCATCAACGAATGGACCCGCCGCATCCTGGCCGAATACCCGGCGCTGGGCATCGTCGGGGAGGAGTGGAGCGACAACCCGGTCGTTCAAGCCTACTGGGCCAAGGGGCGAACGCAGGCCAACGGATTCGCGTCCACGCTGCCGAGCGTCATGGACTTCGCCGTCTACACGCCGCTGGCGCAGGCACTGGTCGAGCCCGAGTCCGGCAGCCCCGGGCTCAAGCGGCTCTACAACCTCCTGGTAAGCGACCAGCTCTACGCCGACCCGGGTCGCCTGGTGCTGTTCGACGGCAACCACGACACGCCGCGCATCTTCAGCGCCCTTGGCGAAGACCCCGCGCTGACGCGCATGGCCCTGGCCTATGTGCTGACGATGAAGCGCATTCCGCAGATCTACTACGGCACCGAGGTGTTGATGACCAGCCCGAAGGCGCTCAATGCCTTCGACGCGTTTCGTGCTGACTTCCCCGGGGGCTGGGCGGACGACGTCGTGAACGCGTTCACCGGCACCGGCCTCACGGCCGCGCAGGCCGAGATGCAAGGCTGGCTGCGCAAGCTGCTGAACTGGCGCAAAACGGCTCGCGTGGTGCACGAAGGTCGCCTGATGCACTTCTTCCCCGAGGACGGCTGCTATGTGCTGTTCCGCTATGACGAGCGCGACACCGTGATGCTGATCCTCAACAAGAACAGCACCCCCACCCAGCTGGACACCGAGCGCTTTCGCGAGCGGCTTCCACTGGGGGCCAAGGCACGCGACGTGATGACTGGGCAGCAAGTTGTGGTGGGGGCAAAGCTTGAATTGCCCCCGCGCACGGTGACGCTGATGCAACTGGACTCGAGCCGCTGAGGCGGTGCAGGACCGCAGGGAAGTCGCCAGCGAGCGCTTCACGGCGGCCCGACAACAAGTGAACGGAGACCCCCCTCATGTTTAGAAGCCTGTTGAGCGCCCTGCTGGTGGCGGTGTGCGTGTCCGACATCGCGCTGGCTGCCGAGCCCATGCCCCAGGTGGCCGTCGGCCATGTGGAGCGGCTGGCGAACTTTCCTTCCCGATTCGTCGACGCGCGAAACGTCGACGTCTGGCTGCCCGAGGGCTACACCCCCAGCAAGCGCTACGCGGTGATCTACATGCACGACGGCCAGATGCTGTTCGACGCCAGGACCACCTGGAACCAGCAGGCCTGGAACGTGCAGGACACGGCGCAGCGGCTGATCAACGAAGGCCGCATTCCCGACACCCTGGTCGTGGGCATCTGGAACAACGGCAAGTTCCGCCACAGCGAATACTTCCCGCAGAAGTACCTGGCCGGCATGCCGGCGGCCTTGCGGGACCGGCTCATCGCCGAAGGCCTGCAGGGCAAGCCGCAGTCGGACAACTATCTGCGCTTCCTGGTCGAGGAACTCAAGCCCGCCATCGATGCCCGGTACGCGACCCGGCCTGAAGCCGCCAGCACCTTTCTGATGGGCTCCAGCATGGGCGGCCTGATCTCGGTGTACGCGATGAACGAATACCCGCAGGTGTTTGGTGGCGCGGCCGGCCTGTCCACGCACTGGGTCGGTGTCTTCAAGCCGAATGCGGCGATCCCGCTCGCTGCCTTCAACTACGTCCGCGCCAGGCTCGCCGATCCGGCCACGCACCGGCTCTATCAGGACCACGGCACGATCGAGCTGGACGCGCTGTACGCGCCTTACCAGCTGGTCATCGACGACATCGTTCGCGAGGCGGGCTACCGCGATGCCCAGAACTTCGAGACCCGAGTGTTCGAGGGCACGGGCCATAGCGAGAAGGCCTGGGCGGCGCGGCTGGAGACACCGCTGCTCTTCCTGATGGGCCAGCATTGAAGGGGAGGGCGGCCATGTTGAAGCATCTGTTTGCTGCGCTCGCGCTGGGCCCGCTGCTGGCCTGCGCCGCGCCGTCGTTGACCCGCTACGCCAACCCGCTCATCGGCACGGATGGCACGGGCCATGTCTTCCCCGGTGCTACGCGGCCCTTCGGCATGGTGGCGCCCAGCCCCGACAACAAGGACAAGGGCTGGGACTATGCCTCCGGCTACCAGTACCGCGACAAGACCATCCTGGGCTTCTCCAACACCCACATTAGCGGCGCCGGCATCGGCGAGCTGGGCGATGTGCTGCTGCAGCCCCGTCACGGCAATTCGTGGGGCCTGGCCACGGCCAACTTCAGCGCGGCCTACGACAAGCGCAGCGAGGTCGCGCGACCGGGCTACTACGCGGCTCGCCTGCCGGCACATGGCGTCCGCGTCGAGCTGACCGCGACGCAGCGCGTGGCCCTGCAGCGCTACCGTTTCGACTGGCCCGGCGTCGTTCAGGTGCTCGCCGACCTGCAGCATGGCATCCTGTTCAACACCGACGCCCGGGTCACGCACAGCGAGGTAAGGGTAGATGCCGCCAAAGGCGAGATCAGTGGCACCGTGCACAGCCGCAACTGGGTCGAGCGCGAGGCCAGCTTCGTCGTGCAGTTCAGCGCACCGATCCGCGAGGTGCTCACGCTGCCACCTGGTGTGAGGGACAAAGCGCCGCGTTACGTGCTGAGCTTCGAGCTTGGCAGCGGCCACGAGCTGCAGGCCCGTGTTGCACTGTCGACGGTGGATGTGGATGGTGCGAGGCGCAACCTCGCCGAAGCCGCCGGCAAGTCCTTTGACGCCGTCCAGCGTGAAGCGGATGCCGAGTGGGAAGCCATGCTCGGCCGCATCCGCATCGAGGCGCCGGAGCGCCAGAAGCGCGTCTTCTATTCGGCGCTCTACCGCACGCTGATGCACCCGAGCGACATCGCCGACGTCGACGGCCGGGTCCGCGGCCCCACCGGGCAGGTGATGCAGGCACCCGGGGAGCACTACTACTCGACGATGAGTCTGTGGGACACCTTCCGCGCGGTGCACCCGCTGTTCACGCTGATCGTGCCGGAGCGTGTCGACGGCATGGTCGCCACGTTGATCGCACACCACCAGGCCCAGGGCTATCTGCCGCTCTGGACGGCCTGGGGCCGCGAGACGCACACCATGATCGGCAACCCCGCCTTGCCCGTGATCGCGGACGCGCTGGCCAAGGGCTTCAAGGGGTTTGATGCGCAGGCGGCGCTCAAGGCCATGGTCGAGACCTCGACCCTGCCGCGCCCGCAAGCCCCGGCGTGGGCGCAGCGCAGCTGGGCCAGCTACGAGCAATACGGCTATCTGCCCTTCGATAAGGAGCCCGGCGAGTCCGTCTCCAAGACCCTCGAATATGGCGTGGGCGATGCCGCCGTGGCTCAGCTGGCAGCGCAAGTGGGGGACACCACCACCGCCCGTCGCTTTGCCGAGCGCGCCCAGGGCTACCGAAAGCTCTGGGACGCCGAGACGCAGCAGATGCGTGGGCGCGACTCTCAAGGCGCCTGGCGCACGCCCTTCAACCCGCTCACGGCCACGTCGCCGCTGGGCAATCCCGGCGACTACACCGAGGCCAATGCCTGGCAGTACTCGCTCACGCCTGCCCTCCACGACCCGGAGGGACTGGCGCAATTGATGGGCGGGCCGGCCGCCTTCGGGCGATGGCTGGACCAGTTCTTCAGCGTGCAGCAACCCGGTGTGGACAAGCACCAGGGCCAGGAGGCCCTGATCGGCCAGTACGCCCATGGCAACGAGCCCAGCCATCACATCGCCTACCTCTATGCCTTCACCCCGCAGCCGTGGAAGGGGCAGGCCTTGATCCGGCGCATCAGCCGGGAGTTCTATGCCGACAGCCCGAGCGGCATCACCGGCAATGACGACTGCGGCCAGATGAGTGCCTGGTATGTCTTCTCGACCCTGGGCTTTTATCCGGTCCGCGCGGCCAGCGGCGGCTATGTGCTGGGCGCGCCGCAGGTGGCGTCGGCAACGGTCAGCCTGGCGGGCGGCAAGTTGCTGCGCATCGTGGCCGAAGCGTTTGGTCAATCCCGCCCGTACGCCGCCAGCGCCCAGCTGAACGGGCGAGAAGTGGTGATGACCCAGCTTGAGCACGCCGTCTTGATTGACGGGGGCGAGTTGCGGTTTGCGATGAAGCTGCAGCCCCGTTGATATGCCATGGGGCCGCAGTTGTTGCCTGGGGAGCCTCATGCTCTGATGCATCAGCAGGGCTCCCTCGAGCAGATGTTGGTGCATCACCGGGGGGCACCGTTGGTCCACGTGGCCTTTTCTCGGGCCGGCAAGACCCCGCGCGGAGGTGGGTCTCCAATCCGGTTGGCGTGGAAGCTCCAGCGAAAGGCGCGGTCACCTTGGTTATGGTCTCGCGGCGAGGCCTGCTGACTTCCCCGTGCCTCATTAAGCCGACAAGGGCAAGCTGGTAGTAGAAATTAGCGCAAAAACTCGATTGCAGGTTATGTGCTCATGCTTCCCGGATTGCGCGGATTCTCGGCACCAGTCGTCTCACGTCATGTCGAGCATGGCTTCTCTAAGTACTTGATTTTCTTAAAGATTTGCCCGCGCGATTCAATTCAACGGACAGCGTGTGCGCGGGGCCGGCAACTCTTCAGCTGACCAGGCTCTTCGAGAGCGGCGTCGAGCGGCGCCGATGGCGGCCTGATCGTGGTGCGGGATGGCGAGTCCCTGCGATCAGGGCGGCGACGCCACGGCCGGCCGGCCTGTAGCCGGCTGGGCGCGCGCTGAGGGTTGAGGCGGCACGGGCGCTGGCAGGCGTGTGAAGCCGTCCGTCAGGGTGCGCAGGAAGGCCACGATGTCCTGCACCTCGGCCTCGGAGAACGCGGGCTTCGACGCGTGGCCGAACGGCGGCTCGGCGTTGATGGCGGCGCGGCAGTTCGGCGGCAGGTCGTTGGGCTGCCGGCTGCGCCCGTAGTAGCGCTCAGGCCGGTGGTCGCGCTCGGCGTAAAAGCGCACCGCCTCGTCCAGCCGCGTGAAGACACCGTTGTGGAAGAACACCGAGCGCGTTGCGACGTTGCGGAGCGAAGGCGCCTTGAAGCGACCGCACAGCTCGTGGTCTGCGGCCAGGTCTTGCCTCAGCGGTCCGGCCAGGCCCAGGTCGAAGAAAGCCGGATCGGTATTGGCTGCTATGCGGGGGTTGCGGGGCAGGCCCAGATTGATCAGGCCAAAGTCAGTGAACAAGGGGCTGCCATTGCGACCGGCGCCGCTGGTGTGACAGGCGGCGCAGTTGCCACGGCCCGCGTCGTTGAAGGCGGAGAGGCCGCGCTGCTCGGCAGCGGTAAGCCGGGCCTGGCCGCGCAGCACGGCGTCGTACTTGCTGGAGAACGGAGCGAACTCGGCGGGGTCCTGCTGGAACACTTCCAGCGCCCACAGCAAGCCCTTCCAGGCCCTGGCCTCGTCATCCAGGGCATGTGGGCCGAATGTGGCCTTAAAGGCGCCGGCGCTGGGCGAGGTACGCAGGCGCGCCACCACCTGGGCCGCGCTGGCGTTGGCCATCTCGAAAGGCGACAGCAGCGGCCCGGCGGCCTGCTCGTGGGCGGAGCCGGCGCGACCGTCCCAGCCGAAGCCGCCGGCCGGGCCCTGGTCCGTGGAGTCGTTGCCATCGGCATCGCGGAAGTGCAGGTCGAAGGCCGGCGTGAAGGCGCGGTAGCGCAGCGACGGCACGGCGCGCAGGCCCGGCGACTTCAAGTCCGCACCGCCCAGTTGCACCGCCCGGGCGTTGGGCGGGCCGTAGGCGTGGGCGGGCGAGTGGCAGCTGGCGCAGGACATTCGTCCCGAGGCCGACAGCGCGGGCTCGGAGAACAGCCTGCGCCCCAGGGCCGTGAGATCGGCCGGCGTGGGCTTGCGCTCGAAGGAGGCGTCGTAGAAGGCCGCACCGGCCAGCGATGCCGCCAAGCCGAGGACGGCAGCCAGCAGGAGGGAAGCGATTCGCACCTCGGGAGGCTAGCGGGCAGGCGAGTCACGCCGATGACAAGCCCTCGTCACGAGATCGTCATGGCGGGTCGCCAGGATGACTGGTTCTTGTACTGACACCCCTCGAGGCCCCGATGTCCACCGCAGTCCACCGTTTCGCCATCACCGCCCTGGCTGCTGCCGCGCTCTCCGCATGCAACAGCGACAGCACGTCCACGCCCATGACCGTGGACCAGGGCCTGCAGGCCAAGGTGCAGAACATTGTCGTCATCTACGCCGAGAACCGCTCCTTCGACAACCTCTTCGGCAACTTCCCCGGCGCCAAGGGCCTCAGCGACGTTCTGGACGCCAGCGGCAAGCCCACATCGGGCTACGTGCCACAGAAGGACCGCGACGGCGTCACCGTGCTGGCCACCCTGCCCCAGACCTGGGGCGGTGTCACCGCAGCAGGCGTGAGCCCCGTGGTCACCCAGGCTCAGAGCGCCGGCCTGCCCAACCAGCCCTTCGACGTGTCCAAGACCTTTGGCGTGACCCAGGCCATGAACACGCGTGACCTGTATCACCGTTTCTTCGAGAACCAGATGCAGATCAACGGCGGCAAGAACGACATGTACGCCGCCTGGGCCGATGCGGGCGGCCTGACCATGGGCAACTACGACTACAGCAGCTCCAAGATCTACAAGCTGGCCCAACAGTTCGTGCTGGCCGACAACTTCTTCCAGGGCGCGTTCGGAGGCTCCTTCCTCAACCACCAGTACCTGATCTGCGCCTGCGCACCGGTTTACCCGAATGCCGACACGGCCGCCGCCAAGCCCACCATCGCCGTGCTCGACAAGGATGGCAGCGGCAACTACCTGCCCCGGCTGACCCAGGCCGCCGCCAGCCCCGCGTCGGCGCTGGACGGTGCGCCTCGCTTCGTGCTGTCCGGCAACATCTCGCCGGCCAACTACTTCGGAGACGGCAAGTTCTACGCGATTAACACCATGCAGCCGCCCTACCAGCCCAGCGGCAACAAGCCCGCCGACCTGAACGGTACCGACGCGGCCTATGCCACGACGGCCGCGGCCACCACCCTGCCGCCGCAGACGCAGACGAACATCGGCGACCTGCTGAACGCCAAGAGCGTGAGCTGGAAGTGGTATGCCGGCTCCTGGAGCGCCGCCGTCAACGACGGCATGCAAGACCCGTCCGCCGCTCGCACCGTGATCTACGCAGGCAACAGCACCGGCCTGGCCACGACGGCCAATGTCGACTTCCAGCCTCACCACCAACCGTTCAACTACTACGCCAACCTGGACCCGGCGACCCACGCCGCCGACCGCAGCGCCCACCTCAAGGACTACGCCGACCTCGTGGCGGATGCCGCCGCCGGCACCCTGCCGGCCGTGAGCTTCTACAAGCCCGAGGGCGTCTACAACCAGCACGAGGGCTATGCCAACCTGGCCGACGGCGACAACAGGATCGCGGAAGTCATCGCCAAGCTGCAGGCCAGCCCGCAGTGGAAGAACATGGTGATCGTCGTGACCTACGACGAGTTCGGCGGCGTGTGGGACCACGTCGCTCCGCCCAAGGGCGACAAGATCGGCCCCGGCACCCGCATCCCTGCCCTGATCATCTCGCCCTTCGCCAAGATGGGCACAGTGGACCACACCGCCTACGACACAGCCTCGGTGCTGCGCCTGATCAGCCGCCGCTTCGGCCTGGATGCACTGCCCGGCCTCACCGCACGGGACGCCGCGCTCAAGGCCAACGGCGGCCAGGCCATGGGCGACCTGACCAATGCGCTGAATCTGACCAACTGAGCGGCGCCGTGCGGGCCCGCCGCCGACCGGGGACTTTCGAGCGGAGGTGGGGTGCTCGGATGTGGGCGCCATATGCCATCGATCAGTCGCAGGATGGGCTAGGCCATGGTCGCCTCCGGGAATTGATTCAGTGCCAGGGAGCCTTGGCCGCGCTCGGCGAGCCGACCGACCACTGCTGCCGGTATTCGGCCCGGTAGGGCAGCAGGTCGTCCACTTCCAGCTGGCCGAGCTGGCGCAGAAGCTCCGTCGTGACGGCGATGGGGCGGGCGACGCGGCCGCTGGGTGGCTGCTTGGCGAAGGCGCGCCGCAATTCGTCGGCCAGCTGCCAGCCCTGCAGGCCGGTGGGCTCGGCGATGGTGGCCAACTGCTGGGAGCGGCCGGAGCGGATGCGGCTCAGTGCCGTGCGCGAGCCGTCGCCTGCCGCGATGCCGACAATGTCGCCGCGGCCCAGGGCTTGAAGCGGGAAGTGCATGGAGTCCATATAGACGTCGTTGATGGCCAGCACATGGGTCCAGCGCCTGCCGAAGCGCTGCTGCAGCTTCTCCAGCGCCGCCGGCATGGCCTTGGCGGCATTGGAGATGGGCAGATCCTCTACGGAAAGCAGTTCGCAGCGGGCGCAGTGCGACAGGGCCTCGCGCATGCGCTGGGTCTTGGCGTTGGCGATGTCGAAGCGGCCGTCGTTGAAGATGACGACGCCGGCCAGGGCGCCGCTCGGAGGAGTGACCAATGCCGCGGCCATGTCGGCCACGACATTGGGATCGGTGCTGATGTTGGCGAACAGCAGGGCCGTCGGCCCGGGACGGGAGGACGCATGCCAGCCCACCAGCGCCGGCAGTGGCCGTGAGAACGCGGCCAGCCGGTCGGCGATGTCGGTTTCGTCGAAGCCGCCCAGCACGATGCCGTCCACGCCAGCGGCCAGGGCTTCCTCGAACTGGCGCCGGATGTTCGCCTTGTCGCCCTTGCCGTTGACGATGCTCAGCGTCCAGCCCAGCTCCTTGCAGGCCTGCTCGAAGCCGCGGTAGACGGTGGTGATGCCGCCGTTGCGGAAGTCCTGGGCCAGGAAGATGACGCGCCTCGGCGTATTCGCCGCGGATTCGCCCTGGACGCTGGCGGCCAGAGCGCACAGCAGCAGGCCGAGCACGGCGCGGCGCGTCGGGCGTGGGCTGAAGCGGACGGGCGTCATCCATGCAGCCTACCCCGCCGCGGCGTCATCCGCCTAGCACCCCGGTCGTCAATAGATGTCGACCTTGACCTTTTCCACCGTGTACTTGCCGCCGCTGTAGTAGCCCTTGCTGTTTGCGTCGCGGGTGAAGCGCAGGTGGATGACGGGTGCGCTGCCTGGGTAGCTGGGGCCGCTGCTGTAGACGGGCACGGGCGCGGTGCCGATGTTGACGGCCGGTGTCTGGTCGACGGTGCGGGTCAGGGACTTGGAGGTCTCAAGCGCGGAAAAGATGTTGGATGAGTCGTAGCTGCTGCTGTAGTAGTAGTCCGTGCCGATGGCGCTCTTGCTGCTCGTGACGGTCTTGCTGGAGTAGTCGTACTGGTCGCCCGGTGTCAGCAGGCTCACGCGCAGGCCGTTGACCTGGTAGTAGCTGCCGGTCTGCACGCTTGCCGCCGCGGTGTCCACGATGATGACCCTGTTGGCGCCGTAGATGGTGGCCGTCTGGGCCGAGGTGTCGACCAGGGCGGCAGTGTTCTCGTCCACGCCGAAGCCCTGCTGGACGCCGAGGTCGCGCAGGGCTGCTGCGAGGCGGCCCAGCCGCCCGGAGCGGGTGTCGAAATGGGTGTCGCTGAGGATGCCTGCGGGCAGGAAGCCCAGAGCCTTCATGGTCGCGCCGTTCTCCAAATAGCGCAGTGCCGTGATGCCGTCACGCGTGTCGCCCAGGGTCTGCCAGCCGGTGACGGGCGTGTCGGGCAGGTCGGCGCCGTAGTAGAGGTAGCCGTAGCTGACGCCGGCCGCGTGCATGGTGACGTTCAGCGCATGGTTGCCGGCCGAGTCGCCCGCGATGACGATGCTGCCGCCGCCATTGCTCCAGCGGCTGCGCAGCGCGGCGGCCAGGTCGGAGTCGGCGCCGCTGTCGGTGAGGAAGGTGCGAATGATCTTGGCTTGGTCGCCGCCGGCGAACCACACCGCGTCGGCCTGGTTGATGATGTCGATGTTGGCCTGGCCCTCAGGCGTGCTGGCGCTGTTGTGCACACCGTAGTTGTCGACGTGGGCAGTGATGAACTTCGGGCTGAAGCCGTGGGTCTGGAAGAGGTTGTAGTAGCCGCGCTTGGCCGACGTGGTGGACGTGGCCGGGATGTCGTTGTTGAAGGCGTCCAGGCCGGTGGCGTAGCTGTCCTTGGCGGCCGTGATGACGGCGATGCGCGGGCAGACGGTGGTGGCCCAGTTGGTGCCGCAGTTGCGGGTGCTGTTGATGTTGGGCGTGTAGCCGCTGTCGCGCCCGGTGGCCTTGCGCAGGCCGTTGACGAAGAGGTCGGTGTTGGCGTCGTCGTAGGCGCCACCTGACAGGAAGATCTTGCCGGCCGCGGCCGGCAGCGGGGACGCGGCCATCAGGCCGCACAACAGGATGCCAACGACAGATTTCATAAGCTCTCCAGGCGGAGGAGGGTGGCGCCGGGATGGCCGCCTCTAACCCTGGAGCGCACGGTAGTGACGCGCCCGTGTTGGCGGAAGGCGGTGACTTGCAGCGGGGCGACGTCGACTTGCGTCGCTGTGCCGGGGTCGGGAATGTCCCGGGCGGGTGCTCCCTTAGGCAGCCCGCCAGGCCAACACCGGGCCGCCGTCGTCAATACGGGCATGCAGCGGCGGCTGGAAGCCCGCGGCTTTCAGCGCGGCCAGTACCGGCTTGTGCGAGTCCGGCACGTCCAGCACATGGCGTTCCGCTGCCTCGCCGAGGAAGGACAGATAGACCGTCTGGCGCGGCAGCAGGGCCGCGAGATGGCTGCGCCAGTCGGGGCCCAGCCGCGCCTCGGCCTCGGCGGGGTCGCCAGGATAGAAGCGCGCGCCCAGGGCCTGCCAGAAGGGCGAAACACCTTGTGCGTCGCGCCAGCCG
>Ga0194137_10000348_pt1 | contig 31787 bp, 38 predicted proteins | sample TARM_MetaG_T3_14_FD_134025 | JGI IMG/M metagenome (GOLD analysis project Ga0194137, IMG submission 134025) | Freshwater microbial communities from Pennsylvania, USA, analyzing microbe dynamics in response to fracking - TARM_MetaG_T3_14 (version 2) | ecosystem: Environmental > Aquatic >... | reverse complement strand
TGTGAACCATATATTCTACCACAAAAACTTGTAACAATAGCAACAAAATCATCCATTAGTTCAGAATCTTTATCTTCGATGAGATTAACAACTTCAACTCTTTGACCCAATCTTTCGAGAACCTCAAAATATTTAAATCCAAATCTTGTGAGTCTATCTTTATGTTCAACTAAAAGAACATCCCAATCGTCAGAATTAAGTATTGAGTTTAATTTTCTTCTGTTATCATTCAAGCCTGAAGCAATTTCTTTTTCTATACGGACGATTTGATAGCCTTTAGCTATAGTGTATTGTGTTAATCTTTCAATTTGGCCATCAAGAGCATCTTTATTTGTGCTACTTGAGACCCTTGAGTATAGTACAGCTTTATTGCCTTGATTTTTATTTGAATTATATTCAGGGTTTTCTATATATATAGTTTTAGTATCTTCATCTTGATATCCTTTTAATTTTCCCATGTGGAAATGTCTTGCAGCAGTGCGGTAATGTATTCCCATTAGTTTAGCATATTCACTAATTTTTAAATATTTCTTCATCATTCCACCTCCTCATATAAAGTATAATATCACAACTAGTTTATATTTAGTTCAGTAAGTGACAGTATCAGGCAACAGCTAATAATCACTTATTGTTTTAGTTGACTGGTGCTTTCATTGTTATCTAAAGAAAACATAAAAAAAGAGATACCTTAAGGTATCTCTTTTTAAAATATTATTTATTATGGAGTAACAGTAATTGGAGTAACAGTAATATTGTCAGCTGTTTCTTCAGCAGCAGTATCAACTAAGTTAACACCAAAGTGCTTGTCACCATCTCTATCATCAACACCTGTAAGATGATATACAGAACCTGCATTATCACTAGTATCATCAACAACGATACCATAATCAGCAATGTCACCTTTTAGGTTTTGAATTTGACTTGCAATTTTAGTTTCATCAATAGCAACAACTTTAATTGTATCGCCACCAGTTTGAGTAAGTGTTGCAACAGTAGATGCACCTTCAGCTACAGGCCAAGTTGTATCGTTTTCGATGTTGTAAACTAAAGCAGCGTTTGATAATACTTTAGCATCAGCTTGCATAGTTGCAACGTTAGCATCCTTAGTATAACCTAAGAATCTCGGAGCAGCTAAGAGTACTAAGATTGCTAAGATAGCAATAACTACAAGTAACTCAATTAATGTAAAACCTTTTTGTCCTTTTTTACCTTTTAATGATTGTAACATTTTTTTCATGTGTTACCTCCTTATTTTTTTGCCATATAGGCTTTTTTTATATATTAAGATTAGTGTGTTTCAGATAAACACATTAATCATAATAACAACAGAATAATTGCACCTAATTTAATATCAGAAAACTCAGATATTAAATTAATTATTTGTTTGTGCAAAAAACAATATCAGAAAAGCTCTAATCAATAATTGCACCTGTTTTAATATCAGAAAAATAAGATATTAAATTAATTATTTATTTATGCAAAAAACAATATCAGAAAAGCTTTAATTAAAATTGCACCTGATTTAATATCAGAAAATTAAGATATTAAGTTGTTGTGCAAAATAATATCAGAAAAGCTCTAATTAATAATTGCACTTGTTTTAATATCAGAAAACTCAGATATCAAGTTGTTGTGCAGAATAATATCAGAAAATTTTTAATTTGTAAATTGAGTTTTCCACATCAAGTGTTTTGTGTAGAAAAATGTGATTGAGAGAATTTTTCATTATAACAAAACACTTCTCATTGGAATCCAAATTTTCATGAAATATGACAATTTAAATCATTTTTAAGCAAGCTAAGAACGGCACTCTAAGAGTGGTCGCTAGAGTTAGGATGGGCAGCGATCCCTAGCGGTCGCTTTTTGTGCAAAATGACCGAAAGTAGGTCAAAAAGCGTCTTTATGTATGAATGTACATGAGAAGTCTTTTTCTAAGGAGAGCGGCAGCATTCTAAAATCTTTTAGAAAAATTATATGAAGATTTTATAAAACTAAAAATAATCTTCTAAATAAAATCAATGAAAATAATAGAATTTAATCTAACATTAGTATAATAATGAAGTCGATTGAAAATAAAAAATGAAAGGGGATTTTAAATTGACATTAGAAAAAATCCAAGAACAATTAGAGGAACTAAAAGTTGCTCTACAAAAACCTGAAGTTGTAGGAAAGTTTCATAAAGTAAGCTTTGAACAATTTAAGGAAGATTATGACGAAAATAAAACTGAAGATGAAATCAAAGCTATCTATGAGGATTCTTTAGTTCTCCCAGTCCGCTCTTCAGCTGATTCTGCAGGACATGACTTTGTTATTACAAAAGATATTTCTCTTGCTCCTGGTGAATCTGTAAAGATTGCTACAGGAATTAGATCTGAAATTAAACGAGGATGGGTATTAATGTTAATGCCTAGAAGTGGTCTCGGTTCTAAATTTAGAATGCAACTTAACAATACTGTAGGAGTAATTGATGGAGACTATTTCAATGCTAAAAATGAAGGTCATATTCTAGCAACAATTACTAATGATAGTAATGAAGGTAAAACTATCGAGCTAAAAGCTGGAGAACGATTCATGCAAGGAGTATTTGTTCCTTATGGAATTACAGCTGAAGATAAACCTTTAGGAGTTAGAACAGGTGGATATGGTTCTAGCGGATTATAATTGACATATTAAGCACACAAAAAAGCAAACCTTGTAATCTTGGTTTGCTTTTTGTTTGCAACAATATAGAACACACACTTATTATTATTTTGACAAACTAAAAAATGGACATGCTCCACACTTTACTGGGTCAACGAAGTCAGCGCACCATTTGCTTTGGTCATTCACACAAACTTCATCTTTTTCCCACATACAAGAATTATTATAATACTTTATAATGAAATCAACTTTATCTTCGTCATAAGAATCATCTCTTTCTTTATCTTTAGAAATGATATATGCAGCTAGTTTTTTAGAGACATTTTCATAATTAATGTTATCCATCATATATTCCTCCATTCAAATGATAATTATTCAGTAATGAAGTCAATAGAATAATTAGACCTCATACTTCTTCCAATGTATTCTTGGTCAACTTTGTAAGCTTTCTTTTTTTCAACTAACGAGTCTAAATCTTTTTCATTGATAGACTTCTTCTCTGTTTTCTTCCAGAAATTATTCACAAATGATTCTACTTCTATTGCATAAGTATTTGTTGTTTTAAAAAAAGTAAATAATATAAATGTTTTTATCCCATATTCATCATTCACTTCTAATAAGTCTCTTATCTGATGGTATTTTATCATAGCTTTATTAGTTTCTTTATAGAGGCATTTCAAATCTTTTTTCTTTTCTTTTATTTCTTCTTTAATTGGCTTTCTTTCTTGCGGAGTAAGCTCAGAATTCCATTCATTAAATTCTTTCTTTTTCTTTTCGTAGTACATACATTCTTCATAAGGTCTAAAGCTAACACTTGTCCCCAAAGTTGACTTCAATTCCATTAAAATGAAATTTTTGTTGTTAGTGTTGTATGCCATTAAATCACAAAGGGACTCGCTTGTAAACCTAGCCATCATCCCCCCTCCTGTGTCTGTAGGTCTATATGTCCACACATGAGGACTGAATGAGGCCTTTAAGTCTTCTTCAAATCTTTTTCCATTATTTTTAAATACTCTTTGTTCTTTTTCTTCCATAATTATCTTCTCCTTTTTATTTGTAAATATCAAGAAGTGTGATATTGTTTTGTATTATGAAAACAGGAAGAAATAAGATGAAAGTGTTATTAGAAAAACCTTTCGGGAATAGAGTAGAAGTAAAAGAAGTCAAAGTTGGTTTTAGTTGGACTGTTTTGTTTTTTTGGTGCTTTCCACCACTTATTAGAAAAGATTGGTTATGGGCAGCTATTATGTTTATTGTAAGTTAGCTTACTGGAGGACTTTCAATATTAGTTTTCCCTTTCTTTTACCCCTTTAATGGAAGAAGACGCCCACCTCAAGTTTTTTTACAAGAGCAAAAAGGTAGGTGGGTGATGAATTCCATTTTACTTAGAGAACCCTGTTAATTTTGGTATAATATAATTATATTGAATCTCAGGTCTAGCACTCAACTTAAAGCAGGACGCTGTGAGCAAGCTAAACCTCGAGTGACATTTGATTAAATGAGAAACAAGAACCGTGGGAAGCACGGGGATAGTCTGTTTATGCTGTGATGAAAGGATGTCACTCGAGCAGAAACACCCACCTCAAGCATTTTGCTTACGCAAAATGGTAGGTGGCGTGAGTCTTCATAATAAGGTCTATATTAATAATTTATTAAAAGAAGGGTTTTCTCCATCAAGTGAAACTGAAGCAAACTTATTGAGAAACAAAGGTTTTTACGTATAAGAAAAGGTGTTATGTGCTTGTAATAATCACATAACGTCTTTTTTGTTCTATTATAAAAACTCTTCATTATATCATCTTATGAGAAGTTGTTCATTCATGATATTTCACATAGAGATCTCTAATGAAAATTAGAGAAATAATGCTATAGGAGTGATTGTATTGAATCTCATATTGACAGGAATCTCTATTGTTATGACAGTGTTTAGCATTTACTTGTTCTCATCAAGCAAGAAAAAAGGAATACTTTATGCAACAGATGATTTTGTGTTATTTTCAACCCTTATTTCTTTTGTAATTGTCACTATTACAGTATTTAGTTGGACATTCTATTAGGAAATCTAAGAGTGAACTTTAGTTTTCTTAGTTCACTCTTATTGTCTCTCTTATACATAATTAACGTTTTTTGTTTACAAGAGAATGAATAATGATTACTCGAAAGAACTTTTGACCTGTTCAATTTGTTCTTCAGTAAGCTCAATTCCCTCTTTGTGTAATTGATTGAAGATTTCTTCTTGTGTAGTCTTGTTCCCTGAGACCTCTTCAGCAATAGTAGCGAACGTCATAATTCTTTCAAATCTACCTTCTGGGATCTTTATAAACTTCTTAGTCATTATGAATCCTCCTCCTTTTGTCCTGATGTAGCATTTCTGTCTACATCTACACTCTCCATCGTTTGTAAATCAAAGTATGCTATCTGGTCTTTTTCTTCACAAGCTTTTCTTGCTTCTTCAGATGTGTCATATCTTTTAGAGACATCTAAGTAAACCTTTCCTGTAGAAGGATCGTTCCATAAACCAATATAGACATCTTCTTGTGAAAAGATTCCTTTATCTTGCTCAACTACCTCTCGTTCAAATTCGATTAAACTATCAAATGTCAGATCCTTTGCACTCTCAAAGACAACTGAGTGTTCTGGATAAGGGCTAGCACAAAAGCCTACTACAGGAACTCTCGCGCTTGTCCCATTTTCATTAATAGCTAATGTTGCTCCAGAGTCTGGAGTGCTTACTTCATTAAGTACTTCTGAGAGACCTACTTCCTCTACTACTTCAGGGTTTATTCTTTTTGCAAGCTGAGCCAACTCAGTTCGCTGCCTTTCTTCATCTTCTCTACTCTTAAAGTTTGCATTTGAAATCAGATTCTTTTTTTCATCATACTCTTTCTCTAAGCAATTGGAATTAATAGTTTTCAACAAACTAAACTCCTTACTCATTTCTTTTTGAACATGTTGATAAGCTTGTTCTTCTGTTTTGAAATGTTTACCTAATGGACAATTACCCTTTGTTGCTTTACATAGTGCTGGCTTGCCAGACTTAGATATGTGGTATTTGCTCATTTCATCTTAGCCTCCCTTATTGTAACATTAATCTGTCTAAATGTCAACAATTATTTTAAATCTCATTTTATTATATCATAATGAAACAAAAAAGACAGGCATCCCCAACCTTACTCAAAGCTCATATTTATCCTTTAAGGGAGACTTAAATTTAGTTTTCATCAGAAAGTAAAGATTCCAACTTCAACTCAGCTTTAATAGCTCTCTCAACTTCACTCAGAACACTATTTATAATTGTTCGTGCTTGCCAAAAGAATGAGGTGTCTTCATAATAGAGAGTACGGTATTCTTTTGTTAATGGCAAGTAGTAATTTCTAGTTTCATCAAGTTGTCTTTTTCTGTGTGAAGGTGAGCTTTCAGACAAGGTACATACGTTGTCTAATCTATCAGCAATCTTCACAAGTGCACTAATTCTACTAGACGAAACTCTTTTCAAATATTCTTCAATTGGTTCATTGTTTCTCTTTGTTACATTATCAACTTGTTGAAATAGATATTCATCATATTCTCTAATGAGATAATCTTTATTCACCCACTCAACATCTTCTAAAATGTCATGTAATAATGCAGTTGCAATCAATACGTCAGTTTCATAATTTGCTTTAATTTCCTCTTGTGTCAAGTTTACTCCATTATAAAGCTTGGAGTATCCGAAGTCTAATAACCGTTGTGCGATAGCAATTGGGTGAACAAAGTAGTCTCTGCCATCATGACGACTCATCCCTTTTTCTGCCGACATTTCATTTAAAACAAGGCGAATTGCCTTATTTGTGTGAGTTAATACTGGAACATTTGTATTGTTCATTGTTGCTAACTTTTTGAGAAAGAATTTTACCCGTTCATCATAATTTGTTTTCAATTTAATCTTCCCCTTTCAATAAATAGTTACCTACAATATCCAAAATGTCATCTGCAGAACCCTCAGTAAACTCGCAGACACCATTAGGTTTAAACTCAATCATTTCATCTCTCATTGACAATGATACTGAGTCTATATAGAACCCATGTTTTTCAAGATGACTGAGTTCCCTCATAATTAAAGCCAGGAACCCTCTGTCTCTCTTTGTTTCCTCGATGTAGTCAGCGAGAGAGGTTGCCGGGTATAATTCTTTCATGTTAAGTTTACTATTATGCTTGTCTACTAACACCTTATCAATTGACCATCCATTATTAAGGAAATAATGCAATATAATATCTTGGGATATTTCATCATCAATAATTGCTTGTCTCCACCCATCTTCCATGTGTCGTTTTATTTCTTCATAATATTCATCTTCAGATGTTGGCTTGAAGTCAACTTTGTTATCTAAATAATTAATATAAATTTTCATTTTTTGTTTAATAGGAATCAATTCTCCTTTCAAAGTGGGAACCAATAAGCTATTTATTACTTCATTTTGATGAACATTGGTTGACCCCCCTTTTTTTACTATAGATATATAATAACACATAACTGCAGCTTTGTCAACTACTTAATCCTCTAAATACTTTAACTTTTCAACTTTATATGAAGTTTGTTATGCAAAATACTTGATATGGACGTCTTCTTCCACTAAAGAAGATAAAAATTTTTCCTACTATAAAAGGACCATGAGTTCATCTCACAGCCCTTTTTTCATTTTATAAATGGTTACCTTATTTAGCTTTGAAGTTATACATAGGTTTCACAATATGCAGAATTTCCACAGTATCTCCAATGTTATCAATGATTTCTTGAGCAGGCTTGTATGCACCAGGAGCTTCATCTAATGTAGACTTACCAATTGAAGATGAATGAATTCCCTTCATTTGTTCATGGAAGTCATCTAAGGATAATTCATTCCTTGCTTTAGTACGGCTCATTAATCTTCCAGCACCATGAGGGGCAGAATTATTCCAGTCTTCATTTCCTTTTCCTTTACAAATAAGAGAACCATCTCTCATATTCAATGGAATAACTAATCGTTCTCCTTTTTTAGCTGAAGTTGCTCCTTTTCTAATCATACCTTTTTTGAAATTGTCATGTTCAATAAAGTTGTGTGCTGAATCAAATTTATCTTCAACAGTAAATTCCATTTCTTTTACAATAATATCTAACATTACTTCTCTCGATTTTTTTGCATAAGCTTGAGCAATCATCATGTCATTAAGATAATCTTTAAGCAAAGCCCCTTCAAGATAAGCTAAGTTTTCCATTTCTTTTGTTACTATTTGATTTCTGCTCTTATAATCTTTCAACTCTTGTTCAATTTCACTTTGTCTACCTTGATTTGTTAAGCTTTCTACAATTTCTCTAATGTCTACTTTATTTTCTTTATATTTTTCTTTCAAAATGTTAATGGCTATTCCTTGATGATGTTTTGCAACTTGGACACCAAGATTCCTTGAACCACTATGAACAGATAACCAAAGATTTCCTTCTTCATCTTTACCCAACTCAATGAAGTGGTTTCCTCCACCAAGACTTCCTAGTGAATTATGAATTCTATTGTTAACTTTATCACTTAACGTATATCTTTTCATTCCATCACTTGCTTTTTCTAAAAGATTCTTAGTATACTCAAGATCTTGTGGTTTGTCATGCACATAGAAACCAGATGGAATCTTAGTGTTAATGATGTTATCTAGTCTTTCTAAATTGACTTCTTTATCAGAGATCTTATACATCATAATACCGCAGTTCACATCTACCCCTACAACATTTGGACACACTTTCCAGTCATCAAAGTCTTCTGGCAAACGAATAGTTGTTCCAATAGTACTTCCTTTCCCAGCATGTACATCACTCATGATTCTTACTTTAGTTTTCTTAGTAATCTCGTTGTCTAACATTGTTTGAATTTGGCTTAATGCTAATTCTTCTACATTGTCTGTAAAAATTTTAGCGTTCGCACACATTCCAGTTAATTCTTTCATATCTATTCCTCCTTATATTGAAAAATATTTTATTTTTACTTCAATAATTTAATTATATCATGAAAATATATCAAAGTCAACCTTTTTTAACAAAAAAGTATAGAATCTTATTTTAAGGCTATAATTGATTTACATTCATTGTTAAACTATTTGTCAACAAGTTTTCTTTTTACTAATGAAAACTTTATTTTAATGTAATATTCTAATCTTAATGACATATAATTTAACTTATAATGAAGATAGTCTAACTTGAATGGTTTATTAGAGTTTTCCTTTAAATGGTTGATTGTATATGTGAAAGCGTCTTCTTCACTAGGATAATAGACATAAGTTTCAGTGTATTCTTTACTGAGTCTTTCATCCTTCTCAAGATACATATATTCAGAATTATTTTTCAATTGATAAGCATGTCTCATTTCATGGATAAGAGTTGACTTTCTGTTTCTAAGCAAGCATATTATTCCATTATTAAAACATCTCTTATCTATATTATTTTCCTCGATGTATTCTTCGTTTAAATTTTCATAAAGAAATAAACCATTAGCATTAATAGGCACCTCTTTACCTCTGTCAGCAAAGTGCCTTTCTATGAAGTCTAAAGCTTGATTGCCAACTAATAATACAGGAGGGTTGCTTTCTAATCCTAATTCTACACAAAGCTTTTCAAATATATGTATCATTATGTTTCTCTCCAGTCTGTTTGTTGATTAGTTTCATTATAACACAATTATTTAAAGTTGTCAAACAAAAAAGGCGTGCTATTTAAGCACACCTTTAACAATCAAACAGGGTTAAATTAATTATCAAAAATCTTAGGCTCTTTGCCTTCTTCTATATACTCAATCATCTTGAAGCCCCAAAATTTTCTTCCCTTGAAGTTTTGTTCTTTCAGTTTACCTTTGGCGTCATAGGTTTTCCCTCTCTTGTTCTTTAATCCCTTAATTGTAATCAATTCACCTTTTGTTAGGGACTCTATTTCTTCTTCAGTAAACTTGTGTCCACCCCATTCTTTTTTGAATGAAATTTCTTTTCCATCCTTTTCAAAAGTTTCTTTTTCTACTTTTTTAAATTCAGGCTTTTTGACACCCTTGGAGTTTTCACGCATTACTTTTAAATCATGGTTTACTAAGCTTTCTACTTCTTTTAATTTTTCTTCAATTAAATCAAAGTTTCCTTCACCAATGTCTTTCATGGTTTTAAGGACAGCCTCAGTTGTCTTCACATCACCAATTTTTGTTCCCCTTAGGAGTTGATGGCTAATGTTCCCGTAGACCGTCATACTCAAGACTCCCTTGTTTGATTCCATCAGTGGGTATTTACTATTTGTATTAGTCACTTCAGTGAATGTGGACGTCCTAGTTGCCCCACTCCCCACATCGTTTTTCTCAAGTTCTTTCATTAACCATCTCATTGTTGGTTTTGGAGGAGATGGTGGATAACCTTCGAAAACAAAAGGTTTTCCTAGTGAACCTAATCCTTTAGATGTTTCTTCTTCATTGTCATCTCCAGTTTCATAAATTTCTTTCCATCCTAGAGATTTAGGGACATTAGTTGACCCTTTAAAATTAGGATAGTCTTTTATATATCCTTTTTGATTTTCATATTCATAGTCTTCACATAACATAGCAAGATAACTTTTAGCAAGCAAAGTGTAAATAGGGATTGCTGAACGACCATATTTTTTCAAATCATTTAAACTTTTTGGAACTTTCAATCCAGGTCTGTTTGCACCATGAGAACCTTTGTTTTTGACATGAGTACTTCGTGGTTTTAAATGAGTGAGTTTAGAAGCATCTACGCCGACTAAGTTTGCTATATCATTGACAATAGGAAGCATGTCATTAAATTGCTCATGTGTAATATTTTTATCTTCTGTTCTTGGATAACTCAAATATTCTTGTTGATACATTTTCTGATAGGTTGCTAGGACTTCTTTAGAAGAATACCCTCTTGGTGCAAGTCTTGATGATAAAAGAGATAAATCAATAAGTCTTGGGGGAGGAGACTTTTTGTTAGTTCTCTTTTCTAAGACAACCTCTGAATCTTTGTAAATATTAGGAACCAACTCTTTTTTGTCATATTTTTTCTCTTTGGAATTAGTATAGACAACTTTGTTTTCATCAATAAACTTATTTTGGAAATATGGAATCTTTTCATATTTACTCAATTTATCAAGTGCTTCACCTGTTAAGTAAACCATAGTAGACTTCAGTCGTCCTTGTCTTATTACTCCTTTTACAGGAGAAACGTTTGTAGCAATTCTTGTAAATTGCATGCTCATGAAATCCCATTTAGATCTGAAGAGTGCTTTTTGATAACTAGGGTCTTTTTCAAGATTTGAAATAGTTCTTCTATTCTTAAATGCTTTTTTTAAGGAGTTAGCAGATTCATCAACAAACTCCATTCTTGTAAGTTTTTTCTTAGTCAACTTAAGTTGCATTAAGACTTCTGCAGCTAACAAATCACCTTCACCTGTTGGATCTATATCTGTTGCAATACAAATTTCATCACATTTGCTTAACTCTGATTTTATCTCTTTGATAATCTTTTGTCCATTAGGAGATACTTTGTATCTCCATTTGAAATCTTTATAATCCCATGGAAGATTATTTAAAGACCAGCTTTTATAAGTTTTCTTAAGTTCTTCAGGAACCTGTTCTTCAGGATCTTTAAGTTGATACAAATGTCCTAAAGCATTTACAATAACATACTTTTCTCCATTAATTGTGCCTTTTGCACCACCAAATGCTTTAGAGAAATTAGATTTAGCGCTAGGTTTCTCAGTTAAAATTCCAATCATTATATCTTCTCCTCCCTTTCTTTCTAAAAAATTATTCTTTTACTGTGATTATTGATACTCTTGTTCCTTTGTTATCTATATTTATTGTTTTATCTTTGATTTCATAGCCAGAATTAATGAGATATTTCTTTATAGTGGGCCATTTTCTAACTCTACCTAAATGGTCTAATATATGGAGTCCTTCAGCCAAATTTAACTTTTCTCCAGCAGTTAATGGTCTATTCAAATATGAATTAGAAATTTTTATATTATCCACATCAAAAGCTTCTTTAAAAATATTCCTTTTTTCTGTTTTTTTCATTTTAAAGTCAATAGAAAAAATCAATTCTGCCATTTTTATTTTCATTTTTTCATTAGACATTTCTTGAAAATTAAACATGTATTGCTGAGGCCATTTTTCTTGATAAGGTTTTGTCATTTCATCCAAAAACAAAGAAAATTCTTCTTCATTTTTTAATAGAGTTTGTTTTTTTAAGTAAAATCTAGCATTATAATATTCAATTGGCATAATATTATTTTTGCTCCAATTACATTCTGAGCAAGTAATTGCAATATTTCCTACTTCAAAGAAATTAAGTTTTGATGCTGGATATATATGATCTAAATGATAATCACAATGTTTTTTATATTCTCCATTTGAATTAATTTTAAAAAGAATTTCTCCACAATACAAACACTTTCCTTCTGTACTTTTAATAGCATAATCAATAGCTTTCTTTCTGTCACAATGTTCTTTGCTAAAAAGATCTGAAATTGTTCTAACTAAATAATTATAATTAGACAAAAATATTCCCCCCTTCCTTATACAATTTCTATTTCGTAATTAATATTATTATACTAAAATATCTGCATAAGAAGGCAAAACAAAAAGGCATTCCTATTTAGGATGCCCGATAATAAACCAGTATTCAATTAGAAGAAAGAAGTTATTTATACATCATAAGCAAGTATACAGGAGGGACAAAATCAGTAAGCCATACTCCGTTTTGAGATTGGTAGAAGACATAACCATCTTTAGACATCTCTTCAGCATCTACCACAAAGACAACTGAGTTCCCTCTCCGTTGTCCTACTTTTTTAGCTTCATCTACTTTGTTTGAGAGATGAACGAATTGTCTTTTTGCTTTATTAACACCTGTTCTCATAATTTCTTCTGATACTTCTTCTGATGTCCCATGATAAAGAACTTCTGGGGGAGTTGTCTCTTTTAGGTCTAGATTCAATGTTTCTTTTACAGAATGTCCTTGATTTGCTCTAATTAAAGTTTCATTTTCATTATAAGAGTATCTATTTTTTTCATCTGTTTGTACAATTTCATTTAACATTTGTTTTGTAATAACCTTTCCTGATTCATTCATATTTTTTAAAAGTTTATTTACTTCTACATATCCGTTTTCATCAAGGGTCAATCCTAAGTCTCCAGGATTATGTCTTAACAAATAACTTAAATATCTACTTAATTTGACATGCTTTTCACTCATGATAATTCCTCCTAAACAGTAATTGATTATATAATATATTATAACCAATTACTATCTATTTGTCAACACTTTATTTTTCTTATCCAAAAATTCTATCAATAACTTTATTCATCTATCCTTATGGTTTTACTATATTATTTATTTTGCTATATATCTCTTGAACGTTAGAAGTGTCTTTATCGTCTCTAAATTGAAGATATCTATCATTTTTAAAATCTTCAGGCATGAATTGTTGTTCAACTACTCCATGTGGGTAATTATGAGCGTATTTATAACCCTCACCTTTTTTAAGATTTTTAGCACCTTTATAATGAGTGTCATGTAAAGACCTTGGTATCTCAGTATTCTTGTTAGAATTTAAAGCATTATCAGCTAATTTAATAGCCTTGTAAGCTGTATTAGATTTAGGACTTAATGCCAATCGAATCACCATATATGATAATATTATTCTAGCCTCGGGGAACCCTACTTTCTCAGTTGCCTCAATAGCATTTAATGTTTCTGATACTAAATTAGGATTAGCAAGTCCAATATCTTCATAAGCGATTACTAATAATCGTCTGTTAATGCTCATTAAGTCTCCTATTTTAATTAATCTTGCTAGGTAATGAAGAGAAGCATCTACATCAGAACCTCTAATAGATTTCTGAAATGCTGATAATAAATTGTAATGTGCGTCTCCATTTTTGTCACCATCTATTTGCTTGCTTTGTAGGCAAGTATATACAGTTTCCATGGTAATATGACGTACCTCATCAGGACCCGCTTCTGTCGATATAACGGCAAGCTCCAGTGCATTTAAAGCAGACCTCATGTCACCATTAGTATGTGTGGAAATATACTCCAGCGAACCCTCTTCAACTTCTGTAGGATATTCACCCAATCCTTCCACTTTATCTTTCAAGGCTTGTTCAAGTTTACCTTTGATATCTTCAGATGTCACTGGTTTCAATTTAAATATTTGACTTCTGGAGCGTAATGCAGGACTTATACTCATATAAGGATTATCTGTAGTTGCTCCCACAATGCTAATGGAACCTTCCTCCATTTTCATTAGCAGAAAGTCTTGATTTGGTTTACTTAACCTATGGACTTCATCTATCAAAACTACTGTAGGTGTCAATATTGAACCCATTCTTGTAGCATTTTCTAAGTCTTTTTTAGAATGTACACTAGCATTGAAGTATTCAAACTTTCTTCCTAAATCTCCAGATAATGCATTAGCAATACTAGTTTTTCCAATTCCTGGAGGGCCATATAATATAATAGAAGATAATATTCCTGACTTTACTATTCTTGTTAAAATTTTATCTTCTCCTATTAAGTGGTCTTGGCCAACAACGTCATCTAATGTTCGTGGTCTCATTCTGGCTGCAAGTGGCTGATTGCTATTTATCACTTCATTCCTCTCCTTATAATCTTAGCCCACTATGTCTGTAGTGGGCTAAAGTTTTCATTATCTTCTGTTAAAGAATCTCATCAATAGCGTCCTTAAAATTAGATAAAGTTTCCTTGACTGTTCCGTTAGCGTCAATGAGTTCTACATTGTCATCATACATATCTAATGCTTTCTTATAGCCTTCATAAGTTGTCTTGTGAAACTCTTCTCCAGCATTTTCAATTCTGTCTGTTTTTCTGTTAATGAACTTACGCTTTAACGCCTCTTCTGGAGAAATGTCGAAGAATAGTATTTTATCTGGATATACGTCCCCCATAGCAAACTTGTTAATCTCCATTACTTCCTCAATTCCAAGTCCTCTTGCATGTCCTTGGTATGCTAAAGAACTGAATACGTAGCGGTCTGAGATTACTACATAACCTTTATCTAAAAGAGGTTTGATTTTTTCTTCAACATGCTGTGCTCTTGCAGCTGCATAAAGGAGAGCTTCAGTTTTACCAGTCATCTCTTTATTGCCATTATCTAACAGGATTCCTCTAATTTTTTCTCCAAGTAGAGTTCCTCCTGGTTCTCTCGTCAAAACACATTTATAACCTTTTTCTTGAATATATTTTTGAAGTTTTTTAGCAGTAGTAGATTTGCCTGAGCCATCTGGGCCTTCTAAAGTAATAAAGACCCCTTTTTTTAACTGTTTCGTCATTGTTTATTCTCCTGTCAAAATGTATTTAATTGCTTGATTTCTTATATAATTAGGGTGCAATTTTCCATCAAAAATTCTTTCAAAATTATAGTTGTCTAAGCTTACTTCTGATGAATGATTTAATTGGGAATCAGAAGGAACTAAGTTATCTCTTTGTTTAATTCTTTCAATTCTTGTGAATTGATTTGCTTCAAGTCTAATAATCTTTCCACCTAAATTTAAAATTGAATCAGCTTCATTTTCAAAACGAACGTCTGACACATAGACAGAATAGCCATCAGCAAGATTTTTAGAGATTTCTTGAGAAAGCTTAGTAATCCAATAGTTAGAATTTTGTTTTCTTCTTACATTCGTTCCCCAAAATTGAATAGCATTTCTTGCTTCAGGTGTTCTTTCATAAATTGATTGATTGTTTAGTAATTCAAGAAATTTACTTATTTCTTCTTTTTTAGCATTCATTTCTTTTGCTACCTTATCAACATCATTAGTTTTATTGAAGAGTGAGGTAATTTGATTCATTTCATTTTTCATAAGTTCTGAGTAAGAAAGGTTTTTTAGAGAATATTCTTTTTCTTTTAACTTTTCATAAATTTTATTACCTACAGTATCTTTTCCAGACCCCATTTTCCCAGACATAGCATATAATAAGACATCCTTATTATTTATATTTTTTTTGATATCTAAAAGCTTGTCTTTTTCAATGTTATATTTAGCAGAAAGTTCTTCTAATTGCATTTAATCAGTCCACCTTTTTTATCTTTTATTTGTTATACCATGAACTTACAAAGAATCAATCTTTGATTTTAGATATTTTAGTTTAATGCAAGATAATATCTGTCTTGTCGAAGAAGACAATAGACTAAGATTATAAGCGAAGAGTAGACAGCAAATAAAGAGAGATCTGATACGAGAAACTTTATACAATACAATTTATCACAAGAGATAGAGAGTGTCTTATATCTGTTTATTTCTTGTATTAGATTAACTTTAATTTTTGTCTTTTAAGATCTGCAATTTCTTTTCTCTTTTCATTTTTTAAAGTTTCTATTACTCTTTTTTCTTCTTTATATTTATAATTGTCTTTCAATAATAGAATCACATTCTTAAGAGACTTAATTTCTTTTTCAGTCATTTCTATTTTTTCTTCCAGATAGACTTCATTTTCTTTTGACTTCTTTTTTAGTTTAATTTCCAGTTTGTTTTTGTTGTTCTTTATTTCCGAAGACTTTACAAATGCAGTTTCTGAGTTTTTGACATAACATACTTTTGAAAGTCCTATTTCTTCAAAATCTTCAAGAACAACAATTCTTTCATTTCCAAAATAAAATTTTTTGAATGGATTGTTAATCATAGAATACTTTCCTTTCCTGTGTTCTGTATATGACGAATTTAAATGAGAATAGAGAGACTTTTGTTTGCTTATTATAAAACACACAAGATAGACTTTAAGATCTCTCTATTCTTTTTTATTGCTGTCTATTCTAGCTATATTATTGATTCAAATTAAAGATCAGAAAAGTCTACTACTTTAGCATTTTTGTCTTTATCACTTAAAATGTATTCTCCATAATATTTCCACTCAACATTGAAAGAATAAGGGCTAACACCTGAGTTTAGTTCTCCAACAAATTCTTCATCTGCAATATAAAGCATAACACTGTTTTCTTCTAATGCAACATATCCTAACATATTACCTTTTTTTACTAAGATAGGGTCTGATAGATTATTCCAGTTGTCATATTCTACTACTTTTTTGTTTTCTGTATCAATAACTCTAACGTTAAAAGATCCTGACAATGGTTTTACAATTTTTTGTTGAGGTTTGGGATTGTCTTGAAAGTGGAAAGCTCTAATTGTTCCTTTTTTGTTTGTAGTTGCAAAAACTTCTTTTACTTTATTAAACCCTTCTTCTTCTGCAATAAAATCTTGAAAGAATTTCATATTGTAACCTCTTAAATCTTCAAATGTTTTGTTTTTCATATAGATTCTCCTTGTCTTTTATAGTTTTCATTTTTATTATACATCAAAAATTACAATATTGCAACCTTTTTTTATTTTTAATTATATTTTGATTAAATTAATTATTTATTTTATCTTTTTAGTCCATTTAAGTCTTTTAAAAATATTTTTCTATTAATTAAAAAATAAACTTCTTTATTATTCAAGATAGGTATTTCACTTTAATATTTTTATTTCTAAGTAAGAAATCCTTAAGTTTATATTTCATTTTAGAATTGCATTTATTTGTTTTTTTATTAGAAGATGTTTTTAAAAATTTTAACTCTTTACTTATCTTTAACAAAATGAAAATCTTTAACAATTATTTTTTTGTTTTTAAAGGGCACCCGCCCTGGTTTTTATTTTAATTTTTAAAAATTTTACATCTCTCTATATCTTAAATACTTGTAAATATTAAAGAAGAAGCCTTTTAGGGCTTTTTTTATTTCTTTTAAAACCTTTTAAACCTTTTAGAGGCCGCTCGAGACCGATGGCTACAACTTATTTTGACCGAATCTCGCCAGGGAAGGTAGATTTCTCGCCAGGGAAGGTAGATTTCTCGCCAGGGAAGGTAGACTATCTCGCCAGGGAAGGTAGATTTCTCGCCAGGGAAGGTAGACGGTATTTTTAGAATTTCAAAGTAATCTAAGTTATTTTTTGCAGTCCATTTAGTCTAAAAAAAGACATTTCAAAGTCTAAAATTAACCTTATTGAAATTCTAGATCTGTCTAAAAGAATAAATTAATTTACAAAAGGTAGAAATTATTTTAGAAAATAATAGAACTTTTTTTTGTAAATTCTATAAAAATATCTTGTTTTCTTTTTCAATAATTCATCTTATTTCTATAGAAAATTAAAAATGAAATTAGAGTTCTTATTAGCTCTAGTGGAAACAGTTGACAGTCTGATTTTGATATTGTATGATGGAATTAACAAAACAAATGGAGCTGATAGTTATGAAAAAACTGCAAAATAAGTTCACAAACACCTATGATTCTAGATGGGATTACAAAGAAAACAAAGGAGAATATTCTCTTAGTTATTATGAAGATGAAAACGTCTATTATATTGGGAATGATATTGAAAATGTTAGAGAAATAGATGGAGATGAAAATCTTGATTTAGTAATAATGAAATATAACCATTATTGCTAAAATTGAGAGTAGTATGAATTGACTAAAAATAGAAATTGAAAGTCTCTTTTCTTGACTGAGGAAAGGGTCTTTTTTGTTGATATCTATAATGTTGAGTGTTTTTTGCTCAAAATTATCAACAGGAGGTAAAAAATATGAATGAAGAGAGGAATGTTATAATACAAGCATATGAAAAATTAATATGTGATTGTAAAGAAAGCATCAAAAACAACAAAGAAACTAAGAAAAACTATTCACTATTAGAAGAATATGAAAAAACACTTGATAAATTGAAACTGAAATGGAATCTATAACAATTAATTGGTATAATAGACCCCATGGAGGGAATATATATGAAAAATAATAAGAATATTGTTAAATATGACAATTCTTTCAACAGAACAAGTCTTACATTGTTTACTAAAGTTCAATCGGATGTCTTAATTTCTGTTCTTAGTCACATGCATAAATCTAGTTCTAAATATAACAATAAATATGCTACTGTTTTTTCTTTTAGTGAAATAAGAGAAATGACTGGATCCAAAAATCTTCACACTTCAAAAATAAAGAAAGCTTTAGATGCTCTGCTTGATACTAAAGTTGAATATTACAAAGATGGCTCTTTCACAAAAGCTAATCTTTTTTCTCATTATAAAGTGAACGAAGATGGCAAGGCAGAAATCGTACTTACTGATTACATGAGTGAAAAACTTACACTCAACTCAAGTGAATATACTATATTAGCTTTAGATGAATATGTTAAATTACCAAACAATTATTCTAAAGAATTATATAGAATATTAAGACAATTCAAACATTCCGGTGTTAGAATTATTGCCAAACAAGAACTCATTAGAATGATGAATCCTCCAAAGTCTTATAATGAATATGATTTTGTAAGAAAAGTTTTATTCCCAGCTATCGAAGAAAACAAAGCTTTCTTTGAAGGCTTATCTGTCAATGTGAAAGGAAAAAATGTGCTTCCAGATAAGGTTGAATTTAAATTCAAAGCACACAAGAAAAATAATACTTATGATAAATACAAAAATAAGAAATATAAAGAAAATGATATGGAAGACGAACTATTAGCACACATTAGAAAACATAGTTAACTAGGAGGAGAAAAATGAAAGCAGAATATAAATTTATCCATGCTGTTATGAGTGCGGGAAAAACAAGAGAACTAGCAAGAATTAGATACAATTATAAAGCAAAAAAACAAAGAGTAATTACAGTAGTCCCATCAACAGATAACAGACATGGTGGCGGAGTGGCCACAGCACGCTCAGGAGAGCAATTCTCAGCTTACTCTGTTGCCCCAGGTCAAATGAGTGAATGGATTGATATTGTCATACAAGGGGTTAAAGATCTCTATGGAGAAAATCAAAAAATTGATTGTGTCTTAATTGATGAAGTTCAGTTTTTTAAAAAAGAGGATATTTTTGCTATTAAAGAAAAAATGGTTTTAAACCATAACATTCCAGTTATTGCTTTTGGTCTTAAAAGTGACTTTAAAAACGAAATTTTTGATGGAGCCCAAGCTTCTCTAGTTGTTGCAGAAAAGGTTGAAGAGATTGAAACAATGTGCGCTTTCTGCAATGAAAGAGCAATCATGAATTTGAGGTTTGAGAATGGAAAGCCAACAAGAGAAGGAAAGCAAGTTTTAATTGGTGATGAAGAGTATAAACAAGTTTGTCATAAACATTATTTAGATGATAATCTTAAGATTTAATTAGAGGGAGGAATATTCATGATTATTAATGAAACAGTTCTTTTAGAAAAGTTTGCTGAGTCTGATGAGAAAGCTTATGATTATTTAATAGATAATGTTGAAAATGATGAACAAGCTGAAATTATATTAGGTTTGCAAAAGATTTTTGATTTAGTAGAAAAAGAAGTCTCTTTTGCAGAATATGTTATTTACAGAAATATTATACTAGAAGAAGAATTGAAAATTCCTCTTAATGTTATTGAGGAAATATAGGAGGAAAACAAATGGAATTATTAAATTTAGCTGAAGAAGCTGCAAGTATTTTTATTGAAAAATCAATTATGGCTTTTGGAGTAACAATAATTATTGGAGCAATATTCTTCTTGTTTTTCAGAAAAGGAATTGGTTCACTACAAGAATTTGTAATGTACCACCAAAAGATTTTTTTAGCTTATATTTTAGCAGAGCTAATAAAGATGTCTTTAAATTGGGATAATTTCTTCCTCTTGTTGATACTGTTTATTGTATCAGATTTTATAGTTGAAATCTATCATCATAAAGATAGAGTCCCTATTCAAAAAATAAAAAAATAAAATTCTAAAATGTAGATAATTTTTAGTATAATATATGCAAGCAAGAAATTATGCTTGCTTTATGAAAATCCCTCTGTTTGGTTTTTGGATGTCAATGATATATTGACATCCTTTTTTTTTTGCCTTTTGTTGATATATCTAATTAAGAAAAGATGAAAAAAAGAGGTGACTTGAAATTGTCTAAATTCCATATTAATAAGAATGGTGTTCCTGCTTTATGTAGAGCAAAAAATGGAAATTGTCCACTAGGAAAACATTACGAGACAGAAAAAGAAGCCCAAAAGATTGCAGATAAAATGCACCAAGAACGATTTGGTATACTTGGTAGTAATTTAGAAGAAGAGAAGAAAAATGAAGATAGTCCAAGACAAACTAAAGTAAGCTCAAATCAAGATGGAGATAAGTCAAAAAAAGTTAGAGAAACAAAAGAGAAGAGAAATAGAGACAACTCAAGAAAAGCTGAAGAAAACTTTAAGAAAACTAAAGGTGGTCCAAAGCAGGCTAGAGAAAAGACTCATAAAAAAGCAAGAACTATTGCTCAATACAAATCAATAGAAAGAAGAAAGACTTCTTTGAAAAACAAACCTCCTAAGAAAATAAAAAAATATATTGATAGATGTATTTCTTCAGAAAGAATAAGAAGCTATAAAAAGTCCAATAGAAAGTCCGGTCATCTTGTAGAAGATAGAAGTTATCGAGCAAAGAAAATAAAAGAGATATTTGGAATAGGAAACCTTGTAGGCTATTACAATGTTAACCATTATGTAAAATCTAAAGACAAAAATCCTACTGAGCAAACAATTGAACTTAGAGATACTGGACAAATAATTATATATGATAAAACAACAAAAGTTGCAATTACAACCTTTGTTATTAATAGAGATAGAGCTGAATCTATGATGTTATACGCAGGAGAAATTCCAGAAGAGAACTGGTTAAAAAAAGTAAAAGAAAATCATTTAATTGCTAAAGAAAATAAATTAGATTAAGTGTTGACACATAACTTTTTCTATGTTATAATATATTTGTAATGAAAAATGTTGTTGAATCTGTTGACAACTGTTAAATATTATATTATAATTGATTTATGATTGAATTAAATGAGGAGGAATTATAGATGACAAAATATACTAAGACATACAAGGTGACATTGGAATTAAACTTGGAAAGTAATGAAAAAGAAAAATTCTTACAGGAAAACTTCAAAAGTATTACAGAAATAAATGAAAGAGAAGTAGATGTTCTATGGGATGTCTCATGTGATGAAGGAATTGGTGACATTGAAAACTCAATGTTCTATATTCTAAATAAAGGTGAATATGGACAAATTGTAGACATTGAACAAATCACAAAAGAAGAAGAAGTATATCAAGGAGATGAATGAAGGCTCACCCACCTGCTATTTTGCTGAGGCAAAATGCTTGAGGTGGATGCCTTCTTCCATTAACATTGGTAAATACTCATCTTTTTTTTTAAAGTAAAATGAACTCAAATATAATTATTCATAATAAGAGGTGATGAAATGACTAAATTCCATATTAACAAACATGGAGTACCAGCAATATGTAAAGCAAAGTCTGGGAATTGTCCTTTAGGGAGAAATACAGAACATTTTTCTACTAGAGAAGAAGCCTCAGAACACGCAAGAAAACAAAGTGAACTAGAATACGGAGTATTACCAGGAATTAATGAAAATAATATAAATAATAAACTTGATAAAGTCTTTTCAAATGAACATGTGGAAATACTAGATAGACTAAATGAAAAAGGCTTTAAAGCATACTTTGTAGGAGGAAGCTTGCGAGATGCCCTTTTGGACAAGCCTATCAAAGATGTAGATATAACAACATCTGCTACTCCAGAAGAAACAATTGAAGTTTTCTCAGATTGCAAAGTCCTCCCAACAGGACTTAAACATGGAACTGTCTTCATTATGTATAAAGGTGAACAAATAGAAATAACTTCATTTAGAAAAGAAGGAGAATATTCTGATGGCAGACGACCTGATGAAGTATTCTTCACTAAGGATATTGATGAAGATGTAAAAAGAAGAGACTTTACAATCAATTCTTTTGCTTATAATCCAAAAGAAGGCCTAGTTGACCTAGTTAATGGACAAGAAGATTTAAAAAACAAATTAATAAGAACAGTAGGGAACCCAGATGATAGATTCCAAGAAGATCCATTAAGAATAATGAGAGGATTAAGATTTTCTTCAAAACTTGGATTTAACATTGAAGAAAAAACAGAACAATCAATATTTAGAAATAAACATCTTCTCAAAAATATCAGTGCAGAGAGAATCCAAAGTGAATTTAATGGGCTACTGATGGGAGAAAACTCTAAAGAAGTTCTTACTAAATATTCTTCAGTAATTTCTGAAATTGTCCCAGAAATTAAATCTATGATTGGATTTGAACAGAAAAATCCCCATCATTTGTATGATGTATGGGAGCACTCTTCAGTAGTTATTGAAAACTCAGAAGAAGATATTGCTCATAAGCTTGCTGGAGTTTTCCATGATGCCGGAAAACCTGAAACTTTTACTGTAGATGAAAAAGGAATTGGTCACTTCTATGGGCATGCTAAAGAAAGCGCAAAGATTGCTGATAAAGCTTTGACAAGACTTAAATATGATAAAAAAACAAAAGAAAGAGTTATTAATCTCATTTTAGACCATGAAAAAGATATTCCTAATAAGGTTTATAAGATTAAGAAAAGAATATATTTAGAAGGACATGAAAGAGTATTAGACTCATTAAAATTCATTCGTTCTGATGATAAAGGAAAAAATACTGAATATTTTAACAGATTTAAAAAGATCGAAGATACAGAATCTTTCATAAGAGAATATTTGCAAAATAATCCTATATTGTCTAAAAAAGATTTAGCTGTCAATGGAAAAGACTTGAGAAAAATAGGATTAGAAGGGAAAGAAATAGGAGAAACTCTAGACAACTTAGCTTTTCTTGTTATGGGTGGACATAAGAATACTAAGGAATCTCTTTTGAAACTAGCTAAAAAGAAAAATAATTAATCAAAAAGGAGTAAATGTGTGGACACTTATATACTAGGCTTGCTTCCAGAAAATGAAGATAAACAAAAATATAATATGAATAACACAACAATCCATTTAGAAGAAAATAGAAAGCTTTCTTTAGTTGACAAGGGAGCTTTTCCTCTTTTTTATTTTGAAGTCTTTAGAAAGAAAGACAATTGTTATCAAATACATTGTTTGCTTGAAGATTCTTCTATATTAATCTTCAATAAGAAAAATAACAAATTAATTACTGTCATTATTGGTGATAAACTATTAATTGAAAGATATATTAGAAAAACACCTTTTAAAGAAAATGATGAGTACTTAATAAAACTATATAAATGTGCAAAACTCAATAAAAAGTACAAAGCAAAAAAAATATTAAAAGATGAAATTTTGTTAGAAGAATATTTGTGCAAAAAAAGAAAAATATTAGAAAATTAAAAAATCCCTTAAAACATTAAACAAAGAATTCTATTATTAATTGATATTCAATGAATAATGTATAGAGAAAGCAGAACTAATAATAGTTCTAATATCTAGGAGGGAATAAAAATGAGAAAAGATGTTGCTTATATTTCAATTAAACTAAATGAAAAAATGTCAGAAAAGAAAATGAAGAAGTTTGTTGAAGAAAATATGGTAGACATTGAAATTGTTGGTGTTAAAGAAGATGAAATAAAAATCAAATGGGAGTTAGATAAAGATAAAGGAATCTCAGAAATTGATGAATTTATGTATCATTTGCTGGACAATAAAGAACTAGGATGTTATAACTATTATTCTCCATTTTAAAATTGGTCTCTCTTATTGAGGGGCTTTTTTATGTTATTAGGAGATACTACCTACCATTTTATCTACACAAAATACTTGAGGTTGGTGTCTTCTTTTCTAAATGTGATGATTTTTTGAAAGAATCCTAAATTTAGGACCCTCTTATTGATATTATTATGTTGGACAATCATAACAATATAAGAAGGAGGGGTTAAATAATGACAAGATACCACATCAATAAACATGGAGTTCCTGCAGTATGTAAAGCAAAACCTGGTAATTGCCCATTAGGTGGAGACGACCAACACTTTACAAACATTGAAGAAGCTCAAGATTATGCTGACACTTTAAATGAAGATAAATATGGATTATTTAAAAATGTTGATTCTAATGTTAAATATGTTATCCCAGAAAACACTCCAAAAGAAACTATTATTAACCATGAAAATTTTATAAAGAATAATCATAAGCTTGTTAAATCTGAAGACAACTGGGTTCACTTAGATGAAAATAACAATGTGATAGGAACAATGAAAGATCCTATTGCAATATATGATGATGATGGAGAATTACTTGAGATTGCTGATGTAGAGAATTATTCAAATAAAATGTCGATTCAAGGGATAAAAGCTCTCAAATCTCTTGCTAGATTTAATCTAGTATCAAAAGATATTGTTAAAGCAACTAGTTCTATTAATTTCTACAGTCCTAATGAAGATATTGACGAATATAAAGATGCTTCTATTGAAGAAAGAAGAAAAGACCACATTAATAGTTTTAATTCCTTCAAAAAGAGAATTGAAATTAAGGGCGGTTTTAACTCAAAGCATCTATTTAGAAATAATAACAATTCAAATTCTATCTCTTCTTTCTTCAGTAATCTTGAGAAGTCTGAAGAAAACTTAGTAACAAATCCAAAACCATTCCATTACGACCCTAAGATAAATTCATGGAAAGAGATCCCTTCAGCAAGAAAGTTTTCTTTGTCTGCTTGGAAAACAAACAACTTAGACGTTCAAAGAATTAATGACAAATGGATAGTTTCTGATAGCAAAGGAAACGTGTATGGAAGATTAGAGAACCCTGCTGTAGCAATTAATTTTTCAACAGAATCTATTGATAAGATAGGAGAACATGAAGATGTTAAGCTCGCTTGTGAGAAAGCTAAGGAGTCTAAGGATACTAAAGAAGACATTGACAAGTTAGGATCTTTAAAGTTTGATGAGAATAACAATAGTCTAGAAAAGGTAGATGATTTACTTGGTTACTCATGGGCTTTCAATGAGGAGGAGTAGAAATGAAAATTTCTAGTGTTCCTAAAGGTGATTTAGGTTACAACAGAATGAAAAAGAGGAATGAAGAAAGAAGAAACAATGTTCCTGACAAGAAGAAAGAAAAAAAGAAAAGTAAGACGTATTTCTAATCAAAAAAGGACTCGTAATGAGAAATCATTAAGGGTCCTTTTTTCTTTTGAATATTTTTCTGAATATTCTTTTGAATATATTTTCATCAAACATGTCTTCTATTTCATTAGCATTGTCTTTTTCTTCATATTTTTTATTGTCTTGAATTTCATTCTTTTTTTGTTCTGGTAAATTTGGTAATAAATTTCCTTTGGGGTCTTTCATTGGCTCTTTTTTATATGTTTTTTTATTGTTGATATTTTCAACTCTTTTCTTTATGGTTTCGATTTGAATGTTTCCATACATTTCAATGTCATATTCATCAAGAGTTAAAGTTCTATACTCTAAAGAATTTAATAATTTATTTATTTCATTTGTAGAATATTTAGAAAGTTCAATTATTCCTTTATCTACAAACAATTGAAATTCTTCTACAGTTTCAAATTCGTAATCTTCTAAATCTCTTTTTTTAGCTTGCTCTTCAAGCTTAGTTAGCTCTCTTATGAGATTATTTATTTCGTTAGTATTATAATCATTTAGATTCAATATTCCAGCTTCAGCTGCTTTATCAAAGTCTTCTAGGCTTTTAAATTTAAAGTCACTTAATTTTCTGCCCTTTTCATTTTCTATTATCCTAAGGTCCTTTTGTAAGGATTCCTCAAATGAATAGATGAGATTCCTATAAGAATCTTTAATTCTTTTATATTCTTCAGCAAGATTTCCAGTTAACTTGAGGTCTTCAAAGTAATCTTTTGGGTTTTCTTCTAATTCATGTATTTGGGGGAGAGAAACATTATTAATTTTATTTATTGTCTTTTTTTTATTTTCTTTGGGAAGACTAGGTAAACTCATAGAACCCTCCTTTCTTTTTACTCTTTATTAATTAATATCACCTTAGTTGATTTTGATATAATAATACTGTAAATAATTGTTGACATACTATAATTATCATGTTATAATTATTTCATAAACAAGCAAGAAAAGGAGTGAAATTATTCTTATAAGCATAAGAAATGCAGGGGGAGATTATATGAAGTTAAGTATTGGAAAATTGATTGTAGTAATTTTAAGTGTTCCATTATTTCCATTTTGGTTATTAATGACACATAGCCAAAGATCAAAATATTCAAGTAAAAGACATAATGCTTTAAGTTTATCTAGAGAATATTGGGGAGACATTAGAAGTGTTGTAGTATATAAAAAATGAACTTTTTGATATTATTGAAAAGTAAATGAAAATCATTTGCAAAAAACAAAGAAAACTAGGAGGAAATACAATGAAAATGAAAAAATATAATGAATTAATGAGAGAAGCAGAAGGATTAATGAAGAAAGGTTTAAATCCTAAATCTTTACAGGGATTCTTCAAGTCTGAAGGGATTAATGTAACAGATGACCAAGCTGAAGAATTCTACAATCATGTTATTACTGAATCAAAAAAAGCCTAAGTAACAATATAAGGGGAAATGAACTATAATGAAAAAAGATAAAATGAAATTAATAGAAACAAAACAAATTATTCCACATGAATTTGAAGACACATTGCCACTCATTGAAGCAGTTAATCAAATTGATAATATTATCTTTAAATCTAAATATTTGTCATGTGAAGAATTGAGAGAATCTTCTGTTAAGCTATTAAAAAACATAGAAATTATAGTTCTTGACCTTCCTGAAAAAGACAAATTATGGGTGACTTATCCTGTTTATTTAGAAACAAATAAGTTTGAAAGATCTTTAAAAAACAGGATTTTATACATGCTTAAGTCTAATGGACTTTGGATCTCTAAAACAATGACAAAAGCAGATATTCTCATTAAACAAAGTGAAGTTCAAAAAATAAGTTTTTTAGAGAATATGATGAAAGAAGACATTGTTAAAGACAATGAAAAAGAATCTATAATTCAAGCATTGAAATTTATCAGATTATTTTTAACTGTTTCTGAAAATGGACAAAATGAAATTGGCCTGTTCAAAAAAGCTAGTGGAGTATACAATAAAAACATTATGGAAAGTTCACTTAAACATGAATTAAAAAACATAGGTGTTAAATTGTTCAAAGAAATGGAGTTCAATGTTATTTCTTTATATGACATTATAAAAAAAGAATCTATTGGTCTTAATATCTAATTACCAAAAAAAAGGAGATTATAATTTGAATCTCCTTTTTTTGTTGATATTATTAATTAACAAAATTACAAGAGGTGAATCTTAATGGGTAAATTTATTGTTATTTCTCTTATCGTTATAATGCTTGTTTCTACTTTCATTCCAGTAGTTGCGAATTTCATGTAAAATAATTATATGAAAGAAAGATAGAACTACAAGAAAGTTGTCTAAAACTAACTATATATTTTATGAAGTAAACTCTAGAATGCTGCTGCTCTCCTCAGAAAAACACTTCTCATGTACATTCATACCTAAAGACGCTTTTTGACCTATTTTCGGTCATTTTGCACAAAAAGCGACGGCTAGGGATCGCTGCCCATCCTAACTCTAGAGGGCGCTCTCTGAGACCAGTTCTTAGCCATCTAAGTTAGCACAAGTTTTGCTATAGATATCAATAAAAAAAGGGAGGGAATAATAAGCTGTTTAGCAATGAAAATAATTTAAAGAGGGGGAAATTATTATGACAAAATACCACATCAATAAACATGGAGTTCCAGCAATATGTAAAGCAAAGAATGGGAAATGCCCATTAGGTGGAGAAGAATCACATTTTAGTTCTCAAGAAGAGGCTCAAGAATATGCTGACAAGCAAAATGAAAAAGACCATGGTCTTTTACCAGGTATGAGCAATGAAAACAAAGTAAATTTAGAGAATTATGAAGAAAAAGACCTTATGAGTAAAGTTGTAACAATCACTACTAAAGATGGTGAAGAAGTTGAAGGAATAGTAAGTAAAGTGAATTATGATTCTAATTCAATCACATTAAAAGATGCGAAAGACCCAAGGGAAACTCAAGAAGTAAACTTAGAAAACTCAGAAAACATGGAAGTAAGCAAACATCATTATTTTTCTGAACAATATAAGAAAGAACTTAGAGAAAAGAATAAAGCTCTTCCTAAGTTCAGGTTTACAAAGAACGACTTAGAAGAATTAGAAGGGTCATATGTCATGATTGATTATGATGGGAAAGAATATGATGGAGAAATCATAGGAACTAATTATGAATCAAATGGAGAATCAGGATTAATCATAAGAAATGGGAATGAAGAAAAATATGTAAAAAATTATCAACTTCAAGATTTAGAAGAAACAGGAAAATCTGCCAATGACCATAACAATTATAAGAAAATGATTGAAGTTGAAAATAATATTATTCAAGATTCAGAAAATTATGATTATGAGGAAGTAGAAAAGCCTTCAACAAGCGAAGTTGACCCAGAAGACCAAATAAAAAGATATTTTGATGCTAGAATTAGACAGCACTCTGGTGAAGAAGTAAATCTTAAAGAATATGAACATGATTGGGTTTCTGAAGTGGAAGACAATCAAAATGCTTATAGAGATTCAAGCAAACATTATTCAGACTTCAATAAAGGTGGAGGGCAATATGACGAGTGGAGCTTAGATTCTGAACATGCTTATGAAGATGATTTAGATAAAGCATCAGAAACTAATGATTACTTCGAAGATAAAAAAGAAAAAATTGAAAATATGATTGATAAAGTAAAAACTGTTGATTGGACAAAGTATGGAAAATCTCAAAAGGATGGAGAAATTGACGCTTTAAAATTCTTGGCAGATGGAGAATCAGTTTTTTCTTAAATTGACGAAAGAATAATAATTAAGAGAATTAAGAGAACTAAGTGAACAAGAGAGGCTATTTGCTTTCTCTTGTTCACTTTACATAAAAAAGATAATTAAAAGGAGGTTTGGATATGACAAAAAAGCTTTTTCTTCCAATTGCTTTATTTTTCACGTTATTCTTATCTGGTTGTGTTAGTGCAAGTGGAGATATATCAGAAGATTTCATATTAGAACATGGAGGGTCTTATTCTGAACAATTAGAAAATTCAAATCAAGATTATGAATCTAAAATACTTTCTGTTCATGAGTTTACTGGAGAAACCTTAGAAATGAATGATTCTATTAAAAAAATTGAAAATAAACTTTATTCTTTATCAGGGTATATTTATTCACATAATGTTAATTCTAATAAGGAGAAAGAACTAAAAGAGTCAAATATTATAATTAAAGTTCCTAGTGAAAATAAAAATTCTTTTGTTTCGTTTTTGAATGAAACTATTCAAGTAACATCTGAAAAATCAGAGTCTATAGATATAACAAAAGAGTACTATGAAAAGAAATTAAAAATAGAGCACATAGAAGAACAGGAGAAAGAGCTTAAAAAGATATATAATAATGTCTCAGAATTAGAAGATTTATTTACTGTTAATGAAAAAATTAATGATATTTCTGACAAGAAGAATGAGTTGAAAAAAGATATTATACACAATGAAAATCAACTCTCTTATTCTACTATAGAAATTAAACTTGATGAAGTGAATGAATATACTATAGAAACAGGAACATTTAATGAGAAATTTAAAAGCAATATGAAAAGTTCTATCCAAAAAGTGTATGAAACTATAGGGATTATTATTTTATTTATTGTTAAATTAATCCCGTTGATTTTATTATTCATTATTGGGGGATATGTATATAAAAGATACCTAAAAGAAAAGATTAAATCCTTTATAAAAAAAGAAAAAGAATATTTAGAAAAATCAAAGGAAGAACAAAAATAATAATAAGTAAAAAGCACTCTTTAAAGAGTGCTTTTTTTGTTGAAATTAATTTTGTATATGTCCATATGAAGATAAGTTAATAAAGTCAACTTCAGTAAGATTAAGTTCATTTACTATATTATTAGGAATACATTCTATATATAAAGATTCTTTGTTGTCTATATTTAAAAACCCTTCGTCAGAATTAATCAGAATAGTTTTTGGTTCATTTGAATACTTGTTTTTATCATAAATAAGTTGAACTTCACACCATTTGAGTTCTTTTTCTTTTAAATATTTTTTTGCTAATTCTCTAGCTTTATATAGTCCACTTCTTATTGAATAAGGATCTTTTCCATTTAAGTTGACTTTAGTTGTCGGAGCAAACCCATAATAGGTATCTATTTCTAGTTTTCTTCCTGTTAGCCCAGAGTCTCTATCAAATCCTCCTAGCAAGTAATCACCATAAGGATTTAAACTTAAGTTTTCAAGGTCAACTTCATATTTATTTATGACATCCATTATTAATTCTTTCATAGTTTCTTCGATGTAATCAATATCTTCTCCTGTGTTTTGATGATTAACAGAGATAGACTTTATTTTTACTAAATCTCCTTGGTCATTATATAAACCTTCCATAATTACTTTTCCATCTGAAAGGAAATGAGAGTCTTTTTGTCTAAGTTCTTCATATTTCTTAGCAATCTCCTGCAGGATAATCATTCCTTTAGGGAGCAGTTGTTCAGTTTCATTACAAGCATATCCATAAACAATATTTTCTTCATCTTCAGAAACTAAGTGTTCTATATCATTAAGATCTTTAGGTTTCTTTTTTTCAATCTTATCAATAATTGTTACATTAGAACAGCATTTGACGTCATTTAAGATATCTTTGACAGCTTTGTTTACATCAATATGTTCTGAAGCATATGTTTCACCTGTAATGAATACTGTTTTTTCACCCCCTACAACATCTACATTTACTATAGAGTTTTTGTCTTTTTTCATATATTCCATTAGTATTTTATCTCCAATTTGGTCAGCCAGCTTGTCAGGATGGCCTCTAAACACTATTTCAGTGCTCAAAATATTCATTGTTATCACTCCTTTTAGTTTTTTTGACATTTATGAATATCAATAAGAGCAAATTGGGAAAAAGAAAGGTATAATAATAGTTTCATTAAGTTGATACTTATACGCTTTTATTGTCACTTAGTGTTATATTGTACGCAATTCAGCTGGCAATTAAAATATATAATAAGAGCATTTTGATACAAACTGATTGATATGTGGTATAATAATCTCAAAGGGGGTTGCCTTATGGGTTTAATACTGACAGCACATAAAATGAGAATATATCCTAATGATGAACAAATAAACATTATCGAAACTACATTTGGGGCAGCCCGACGTATGTTTAACTCAC
>Ga0194137_10000346_pt1 | contig 31999 bp, 29 predicted proteins | sample TARM_MetaG_T3_14_FD_134025 | JGI IMG/M metagenome (GOLD analysis project Ga0194137, IMG submission 134025) | Freshwater microbial communities from Pennsylvania, USA, analyzing microbe dynamics in response to fracking - TARM_MetaG_T3_14 (version 2) | ecosystem: Environmental > Aquatic >... | reverse complement strand
TAGAAATAAAGCTATGAAAAGTTCGTTAAAGCAAACAATTAATAAAACATTTGAATCTGATGGGGTTAAAGTTCGTTTTAATTCTATACTTGCGTCACCTACTACTACAGTAATAGAAGGTTCGATACAAAATATAGTAGAGTTAGCAATAGAACAAATAAGTGGGGAAAGAATTAGACCAAATGATTTAGACATAGAACTTATTGTTAATGGAAAGGAATTAGAAAAACAAACTGGGAGTATGAAAACTGATTTAAAAGGTATTACATTTAGCAGCTCATATGATGCACTACCTAATGATATAGAAAGTTTGCAAATTCGTCTACAAAGCTTATCAATAGATAAGGATGTAAATAGTACGCTTGAATTATCTAAGGATTACGAAGCAAACATAGCCGGACAAACAATAAAAATAAATGAAGTATATGAGTCGGACGGAAGCACATACGTTACATTTACGACGGATGATAGTGTTGTTCTTACTAGGGTATTTTTGATGATTGATGGAGAAAAAGTTAGTTTAAAGGAGACTTTATATGCGCAGCAGGAAAAATATATGGACGGTAGTATAACTCGAAAAAGGACTATGCATTTCCCTAAGGTCGGCGATGAGTTAGAATTGCTAATAGAAACAATGACATATTCGCAAAGGTATAATGAGGTTATTGATATACCAATTAAATAGAGTAGACTGGCTTATATGCAGAGAGTAATGGGGTAGTGAATATCAATTACTCTTTGCTAATTTTTGTTATTTATTTGTAAATATGTATATCATTTAAATGTATTAAAGTTATAAGTATGATATAATTAAGTTTAAACTTTGTATTTGATGAAAGAGAGATGTTATATTAAATGAAAAAGAATTTAGTGCGGTTTTGCAGGCTTTTCCTTGGCTTATTTTTGGTAGCCTTAGGGGTTGTTATGACAATTAGATCGAATCTAGGATTAGCACCGTGGGATGTTTTCCATGAGGGGCTCTCTAAAATTACAAATATGACTATGGGGCAGGCAAGTATTACGGTCGGGATAGTCCTAGTGGTGATAAATGCTGTATTTGGACAAAGGATAGGCTGGGGTACCCTATGTAATATGTTTTTTGTAGGGATATTTATAGATATACTATTAGTTAATGAACTGGTACCAACCTTTGATAGTGTAGCGTTAAGTGTATTAATGATGCTAAGTGGGATGTTTGTATTCGGATTTGCCAGCTACTTCTATATAGGGGCAGGTTTGGGTTCGGGACCTAGGGATGGTGTTATGATATATTTAACGACAAAAACGAAGAAATCTGTTAGTTTTATTCGGAATACCATAGAAATCACAGTATTAATTATAGGTTATTTTCTAGGGGGAACAGTAGGAATCGGAACGGTAATAACAGCCGTAGGTATTGGATATTTTGTGCAACTTGCCTTTACAATTATGAAATTTGATCTTGGTACAGTTAAACATAGGTATATTGATGAGGACTTAGTTTTATTAAAGAATTTAGTCATTAAGCCTAAGGAACAGGAAAATGTAGATCAATCAATTCTTTAGTAACTAGCCCTTATATATAAGGGCTTTAATAAACTTAATACATATAATTAAATAAATAAACATTTTTTTAGTAATAAAAATTAATTATTTAAAAGTAGAGAGGCTGGGGGAGATAGTATGAAAAATGAAGTATATAAAAATATTTATCAGTACGAAATACCTTTACCAAATAATCCATTAAGATTCACGAACACTTATATAATAACATCTGAAGACCGGAATCTAATAATTGATACTGGTTTTAATATGCCAGAGTGTGAAGAAGCTATGATGAATGCAGTTGAAGAATTAGGTTTAGATCTAGCTAAAACAGATTTGTTTATAACCCATCTACACTCAGATCATTCAGGTTTAGCGGAAAATCTCCAAAGAAGAGGTGTACAAGTTTATACAGGAATTGTTGATGGCGGATTAATAAACCAAATGGCTACTGAGGAATACTGGAAAAAGTATAATGATTATGAGGTTATGTTTGACTTGAAAAGAGATGGCGTTAATTATTTAAGTCACCCGGGATATAAGTTTTCTCCTAAGGAGAAAATTGATTTTATATACCTTAAGGAAAATGATGTACTAAAAGTCGGAAACTATTCCTTAAGGGTAATTGATACACCGGGACATACTCCAGGTCATATGTCCTTATATGAAGAAAATCATAGGTTATTATTTTGCGGCGATCATATATTGGGAAAAATAACACCTAATATTACTTTTTGGGGTTTTGATACTGACTACTTAGCTGTCTACTTTGAAAGCTTAAAAAAGGTCTATGCATATGATTTGGACTATGTCTTTACTGCCCATAGATTTATTGTGAGGGATCACAGAACCCGTATTAATGAGCTACTTGAACATCACCAACATCGTTTAGATGAAGTTTTAAATATAATATCAGGGAATAAGCTTTCTGTTAGGGATACGGCATCTAAGATGAAGTGGGAATTAAGAATAAACAGTTGGGATGAATTTCCGATACCTCAGAAATGGTTTGCTTCCGGGGAGGCCATGTCACATTTAGAGCATTTGGTTGCCATTGGAAAAGCTGAAAAAAGCGTAGAAAATGAGATTATATACTATAAGGCGATTTAATATAGAACACCTCGATAAACGGGGTGTTTTTATTATGGGTGTAACTCGTTAATAAAAGGAGAGGATTGTATTATTAGTAAATATAAGTTAAAATATCTATGTAATATTAGGAGCTTCAAATCTACCAAAGTTTAGCAGTTATTTGACTGAATTAAGATATAGTGAGTTGCTTTTGAACGGAGTTGATTTCCGAGAGATATTATATTTAGTGTCCTCGATATAGAAAAGGGAGATGATAACGTGATTTATGATATAGTTATTGTTGGCGCAGGACCTGCAGGTATTTTTACTGCTTTAGAACTTGTTAAGCAAAAAAGTGAAAAAAAGATTCTAATTATTGAAAAAGGGTCTCCGATTGAAAAAAGGAGCTGTCCTAAGGAAATAACTAAAGACTGTGTACTATGCAAGCCATATTGTCATATTACAACGGGCTTTTCAGGGGCAGGGGCTTTCTCTGATGGTAAATTATCCTTAAGTTATGAAGTGGGTGGAGAACTTCCTGACCTAATCGGTAGCAACAAGGCCGATGAGTTTATAAAATATACAGATAACATTTATCTTCAATTTGGTGCGGATACTAAAGTTGAGGGTATTGAGAATTCTGAAGCAATAAAGGACATAAGAATAAAAGCCATTGAGGCAGGTCTTAAATTAGTAGATTGTCCTATCAGACATCTGGGGACAGAAAAAGCCCAAGAAATATACTTAAAGATTCAAAATTTCCTTTTGGATTCGGGAGTGGAGATAAAGTTTGGTGTTGTTGCGAGGGATTTAGTTGTTGAAGATGGAGTAATAAAAGGGGTGAAAGCCTCAGATGCTAGGAAAAAGGAAGATGAAAGTGTTATATATGGGCATAATATCATTATTGCAGCTGGAAGAAAGGGCGCTGATTGGTTAAAGGATATGTGTATGCAGCACAATATCAATCACAGTGCAGGTACAGTCGATATAGGTGTCAGGGTGGAAGTAAGAAATGAAATAATGGAAACTGTTAATAAGGTCCTTTATGAATCTAAGTTAATAGGATATCCTGCACCTTTTAGAAATAAAGTAAGAACTTTCTGTCAAAATCCAGGTGGGTTTGTTAGTCAAGAGAATTATGATAATGACCTAGCAATTGTAAATGGTCACTCGTATAAGGATAAGAAATCTAATAATACTAATTTAGCAATTCTAAGTTCACACAATTTCTTAGAACCCTTTAACCAGCCAATAGAGTATGGAAAGAAGGTTGCAGAATTAGTGAACATGCTAGGTAATGGTAAGATATTAGTTCAAAGATATGGTGATATTCTAGATGGGAAAAGGACGTGGCAAAAAGAATTAGAACAATCTAATGTAGTGCCAACCCTACCGGATGCAGTTGCGGGTGATATTACATCTGCCATACCATATAGACCAATGACAAATATATTACATTTTATTGATGCTATGAATACGGTTGTTCCTGGTTTTGCCAGTAGAGAAACATTACTTTATGGACCAGAAATAAAGTTTTATAGTAATAAAATCAACGTAGATGCAATAGATTTTCAAACTAATATAAAGGGTTTATATTGTTTAGGTGATTCAAGTGGATGGACTAGAGGTTTAATGATGGCCTCTGTAATGGGAGTAATTATGGGAAGACACCTTCAGAATTCATAATAAAAAATAAAAGATACCTCATTTAAGATTGTTTACTTCTTATCTTAAATGAGGTATTTTATTTGAAGTATAATTAACTCTCTATGAATTCGAATGGAAAAGTTCATAACTGGCCCGCAGTCGCAACCATATATTTAATGCAAACGTTTTTATTTTGTAAAAGTTACAGAGGATTCAGAGTAAAAGCTTTTTTGTGAAAAAGTATTTGTTTGTGTTAGATCATGGTGGGTATGTTAAAATCATTAAGGTTTAATTTGGTAAATATGAAAAAAAATATAATTATAGGAACTATTTCTATTATTTGCTCGTCATAAATATGAAAATAAAAAGGAGGCTCAAATGAATGAACAATTCAAAAATTGTTAAGTTTTTAACGGCTGGAGTAGTAACTATGCTCCTACTAGTATCTTTTGTTATCGGAAGTCATTTTAATTTAGGTGTAGCTAATGCAGCTACAAGTAAGGATGGACAGGGTTCAGTTATTGCAGTGAGTGGAGAGGCTACAATCAAGGTGAAGCCGGACATAGCATATATTACATTAGGTGTGCAGACACAGAATGCTAATGCTAAGGTTGCCCAGTCTGAAAATGCAACTAAAATGAATAACGTAATGGCAGCCTTAAAACAACAGGGTATAAAGGAAGAGGATATACAAACAACTCAATACAATATATACCCTAACCATAGATATAACCCTAATAATGGGCAGTCAAGTATCGATGGCTATACGGTTAATAATTCTGTAAGGGTTGTAATAAGAAATATTGAATCAATCGGTACTGTTATAGATGCGGTATCAAAGAATGATAGCAATGTAATCAATAATGTGGAATTTGGCATAAGTGATAAAAGTAAATACTATCTGCAGGCACTTACTAAGGCAACAGAAGATGCTAAACTAAAAGCAGAGGTTATAGCTAAATCAATAGACGTTAAAATATCAAAACCAAGTAGAATTGTTGAAGCTGGGCAAGCTGAGCCAATTTTATATAGTGCAAGAACAATGATGGATGCTAAGGAAGAGTCTCAAACCTCAATTTCCCCAGGAATGCTTGAGGTTAGAGCGTCAATTGCTGCAGAGTATAGTTACTAGCCCTTATTTGATTCACCCACTCCATAATAAAAATAGGTCCTCGAAATTTTTGAGGACCTATTTTCTCTTATACTATTTTAGTAGTCCAATTTTCACAGTTCCAAACATCTGTCACAACATCATGATAAAAATCTGGCTCGTGACAAATGATTAAAAGACTACCTTTATATGCCTTGAGTGCTCTTTTTAATTCTGCCTTAGCCTCAACATCTAGATGGTTTGTAGGCTCATCTAAAATTAGTATATTAGACTCTCTATTTATCAGCTTACAAAGTCTAACCTTAGCTTGTTCTCCTCCGCTTAAAACGACAATTTTACTTTCAATATGTTTTGTAGTAAGACCACATTTAGCTAATGCAGCTCTAACTTCATATTGGGTATATGAAGGGAAGTCTTGCCATACTTCATCTATACAAGTTTTATAGTTAGCCTCTTTTATTTCCTGTTCAAAGTATCCTATATGAAGATAATCCCCTAACTCTACAGAACCGGTAAGGGCTGGTATTTGACCTAAAATACTTTTTAAGAGGGTGGTCTTCCCAAGTCCGTTAGCTCCGATAAGGGCTATTTTTTGTCCACGTTCCATTCTAAGATTTAAAGGTTTAGAAAGCGGTTCGTTATATCCGATTACAAGATCAGTTGTTTCGAAAATTAGTTTGCCAGAGGTACGGGCCTCTTTAAAATTAAACTCAGGTTTTGGTTTATCCTTAGCTAATTCTATAACGTCCATGTTATCCAACTTTTTTTGTCTAGACATTGCCATGTTTCTTGTAGAAACTCTAGCCTTATTTCTAGCAACAAAATCCTTTAAGTCAGCAATTTCCTGTTGCTGTCTTTTGTATGCTGATTCTATTTGCAGTTTCTTTGCTTCATGGACATGTGTAAAGTTTGAGTAATCTCCAACATATCTATTTAGTTCTTGGTTTTCCATATGATATATTAGGTTAATAACACTATCAAGGAATGGTATCTCATGGGATATTAAAATAAAAGCATTTTCATACTCCTGTAAATATCGTTTTAACCATTCAATATGTTGTTCATCTAAATAGTTTGTAGGCTCATCTAACAGAAGTATATCGGGTTTTTCAAGTAATAGTTTAGCAAGTAAAACCTTAGTTCTTTGCCCACCACTTAAATCATGAACATCTTTATCTAGCCCGATATCCTCTAGTCCTAAACCCCTACTTATTTCATCAATTTTTGCATCTATAATGTAGAAGTCGTTATTAGTTAATGTATCTTGGAGTGTCCCTAAATCTTCGAGAAGTTTTTCCAATTCTTCTGGAGATGCGTCACCCATTTTGTCACAAATAGTATTCATTTGCATTTCCATATCAAATAGATATTGAAATGCAGTTCTTAGGACATCTCTAATACTTTTTCCTTTTTCCAGAGCCGTATGCTGATCTAAGTAGCCAACTCTAACGTTTTTTGCCCATTCAATGTTCCCTTCGTCTGGTTCGAGCTTTCTAGTTATAATATTCATAAATGTGGATTTACCTTCCCCATTTGCACCAATTAGCCCGATATGCTCACCCTTTAATAAACGAAAGGAGACGTTATTAAAAATTGCACGATCACCAAATCCATGACTTAAATTCTTTACAGTTAAAATACTCATTTTGTACCCCTTTCTAAACACACATATATTTAATAAACTATATTTTTCGATAAAATTTCTCAATAAGGAATAAAAGAACTATATTGCATACATAATAGATTATATATGAGATAAAAAAAATTTGAAAGAAAAAAATAATGTTAATTTTATTTGCTTTATTACAATTAACATGGTACAATTATCTTGTTGTTAAAAAGTCATGAAAGCTCAAAAGAACAATTTGACGGCCTCTTATTGTTGGCTTTAGGTTAAAATTAGTTTAGTAGGTTTTCTACTTTTTATCGAATATTATTAAAGGAGGCCATACATATGGTAGGAAAAGTAAAATGGTTTAACGCAGAAAAAGGATTTGGTTTTATTGAGCGTGAAGATGGAGATGACGTATTCGTTCATTTCACAGCTATTCAAGGAAACGGATTTAAAACTCTTCAAGAAGGTCAAGAAGTTGAGTTTGATATCGTTGATGGAAATCGTGGACCGCAAGCTGCTAACGTAACAGCGAAATAGTTTAATTATATATGATAAGCTAATAATGAAGAGGTCTTTATCCCAGTTATTTGGAATAATGACCTTTTTTTCTGGGCATTATTAATATATAATATATATTATATAAAATAGTAGTATTGAAATAAAAGGAGATTGATAATATTTGAAAAAATTTGCAGAGTTTGAAATTAGTAAAGAAGTACTTAAAGCCATACTTGATATGGGGTTTGAAGAAGCAACACCGATACAGGGACAAACAATCCCAACGGCGCTTTCTGGTAAAGACGTAATTGGACAAGCACAGACAGGAACTGGAAAAACTGCTGCCTTTGGTATTCCACTTATTGAGAAGGCTAGTGTAACGAATCCACAAATACAAGGTCTTGTATTAACACCAACTCGTGAGTTAGCTATGCAGGTTGCAGAAGAACTTAATAAGATAGGTAATTCTAAAGGTGTACGTGCACTTCCTATTTATGGTGGACAAGATATTAATAGACAAATTAAAGCATTAAGAAAAAATCCACAGATTATTGTAGCAACACCAGGTCGATTTATGGACCATATGAGAAGAAAAAATGTACAACTAAATGGAATTAAAATCGTTGTATTAGATGAAGCTGATGAAATGCTAAACATGGGTTTCGTTGAGGATATTGAGACGATATTGAAAGAAGTTCCAACTGAAAGACAAACATTATTGTTTTCAGCAACAATGCCAAGATCAATCCAGAACCTAGCACAAAAATTTATGAATCAACCAGAATTTATTGCAGTAAAATCATCAGAAATTACTGTGCCGAATATCGTTCAAGAATACATTGAAGTTGCTGAGAAGCAAAAATTTGATGTTCTTTGTAGATTACTAGATATTCAAGCACCAGAATTAGCAATAGTATTCGGAAGAACAAAAAGAAGAGTGGATGAACTTTCAGAAGCTTTAAGTAAAAGAGGGTACGGAGCAGAGGGTATACATGGTGATTTAACTCAAAGTAAAAGAGATAGTGTACTACGTAAGTTTAAAGAAGGAACTATCGAAGTGTTAGTTGCTACCGATGTTGCAGCAAGAGGACTTGATATTAGTGGTGTTACTCATGTATATAACTTTGATATACCACAAGATCCAGAAAGTTATGTTCATAGAGTTGGTAGAACTGGGAGAGCAGGAAATACTGGTTTAGCGACTACTTTTGTATCACCAAGGGAAATAAGTTTTCTAAAAACAATCGAAAGAGTTGCGAATAGAAAAATTGATAAAAAACCAATTCCATCTTTCAATGAAGCAATTGAAGGACAACAGAAATTAGCTATAGAAAAACTACAACAAACTATAAAGGAAAACTCTTTAAGTGCTTACAAGTCAATTGCTGAACAATTACTAGATGATACAGACTCTATAACTTTAGTATCAGCAGCTTTAAAATTACTTACTAAAGAGCCAAATACAGTAAATGTTAAAATAACAGAAGAAGCCCCATTAAGATCTAAAAAACCTAGAACAGATGGTGGCGGTGGAGGACGTTATAAATCAAATAAAGGACGTTCAGATAATAGAGACCGAAATGACCGTGGCGATAGAAATGACAGAGGCGATCGTAATAAAAAGCCACAGCAACGCGGTGGGTCAGGTTCAAATGAATCTTCTGGTTATAAGGGAAACTTTGCTAAGAAGAAGAAAAAACCTCAACAACAATAATATGATATTAAGGGAAATCTATACACGCGTAGGTTTCCTTTTTATATTTATAAAATATTCTAACTATTTCGAGTATTTCAGATTGATTGACACTCAATCTTAATCAATGTTAAAATTATATCTATAAGAATAACTCAATAACCATTTCTAGATAGAGGTGCATCATTTAATAGTATTTAAGTGGAGTTAAAGCAACTATGAAACTTAAAGAAAGGAAATGTTGCCGAAATATATAGCCAACTGCTTTAAGGTTATATATTGGTTTTACATAAAATATGTGTAAAACTGTCACAAAATTTTTGTGAAGCGCTATTGATTGATTTAGGGAAGCTCAGGAATGAATTAGTCTAACCTTTGCACACTAAACCTTTTGCAATAAGCACTAGGTTTTTTTTATTGAATTAAATGGCTAAGTAAGATAACTATACAAGGGAGGAAATGAAATGAAGAAAAAGGCATTATTGTTAACAGTATTGATGCTAATAATCTCTACGGTAACTACCTATGCTTCAGATGGCGAATTGAATGCAGCTAAATTTGGTATGTGGACATTGATTCCACCAATAGTAGCTATAGTATTGGCGTTCGTTACAAAAAACGTTGTAATTTCATTGTTTATCGGAGTATTTTCGGGAGCATTTATTTTAGGGTTAAATGATTATGGTGTAGTAGGAGCATTCGTTCAAGGATTTTTAGGAATTATTAATTATATTATTGGCTCCTTAGCAGATTCATGGAATGCTGGGATTATATTACAGTGTTTAACAATTGGGGGCTTAATTGCACTTATTTCAAAAATGGGTGGAGCTAGGGCTGTTGCAGAGGCCTTAGCAAAGAGAGCGAAATCACCAGTAAGTGCACAATTAATAACTTGGGTATTAGGACTATTTATATTCTTTGATGATTATGCTAATGCACTAATTGTTGGTCCAATAATGAGACCGGTTACGGATAAGATGAAAATCTCTAGGGAACGTTTAGCATTTATTATTGATGCTACGGCTGCTCCAATAGCAGGGATGGCATTAATCTCTACATGGATTGGATATGAGATAGGTCTTATTAAAGATGCATATGGGAGTATTGGACAAGATGTTAATGCCTATGGGGTATTTATTTCTACAATACCATATCGTTTTTATAATATACTAATTCTAGCATTTATTGTTGTTACTGCAATACTTTTAAAGGAATTCGGACCAATGTATAAGGCGGAGAGAAGAGCTAGAATGACGGGCAAGGTACTAGCTGATGATGCAAGACCAATGGCTACTGAAGAGGCTACTGGCCTTGAGCCAAAGCCAGGTACAAAACTTAGTGTTTGGAATGCTATTATACCAATTGGTGTTTTAATAGTATCAGCCTTCGCAGGATTTTACTATAATGGTTATACGGTATTAGCTGAAGATGCGGCTATGATGGAGATGATTAAAAGCGCTCCACTATCTATGGCTGCCATAAGAGAGACCTTTGGTGCTTCTGATGCGAGTCTTGTATTATTTCAAGCTGCATTACTTGGTAGTATAGTAGCCTTAGCAATGGGAGTTAAGCAAAAGATATTTACTGTATCTGAAGGTATCGATACATGGATAGTAGGTATGAAATCATTAGTAATAACAGGTGTTATTTTATTACTTGCTTGGTCGTTATCTGGGGTAATAAAAGAGTTAGGTACAAACTGGTTCTTAGTTAAACAATTAGGAGACACTTTACCAGCGTTTATTTTACCATCATTAATATTTATTTTAGGTTCTGCAATTTCCTTTGCTACAGGAACTTCATATGGAACTATGGGTATTTTAATGCCTTTAACAATTCCGCTGGCTTTTGCTATAAATCCAGATCAAGGATATATGTTAATGAGTATTGGTGCGGTTCTTACGGGGGCTATTTTTGGAGACCACTGTTCACCAATATCGGATACAACGATTTTATCTTCTATGGGTTCTGCTTGTGATCATATAGACCATGTTAAAACACAGCTTGCTTATGCTTTAACAGTGGGACTTGTAACTGTAGTATTTGGCTATATTCCTGTTGGATTAGGGGTGCCAGTGTACGTAGTACTTCCAGTAGCGCTTGCAGCTATAGTGGGTATTGTTCATGTCTTTGGTAAGTCTGTAAAAGTGGAAGATTTAGAAAAAGCTAATGCTTAAAAAATATATAGTCGAGGGTATTGCCCTCGATTATTTTTTTACGTAAGATTAAAAGAGGCAGTTCGTTATGAACCGCCTCTTTTATATCTTACGACTTAAATTATTAAATTATTAAAATATTATATGGGCAACTAAAGCCACAATAGGTAGTGTGATTAGAGTACGTTGTACAAATATAATAATCAAATCCTTAATAGTAACAGGGATTTTAGAACCTAGGAGTAGTCCTCCTACTTCGGACATATATATAAGTTGTGTTACGGACACTGTTGCTATAACAAAACGTGTAAGCTCACTTTCGATACGGGCACCAATTACTGATGGTAAAAACATATCTGCAAAACCTACAACTAAGGTCTGTGATGCTTCTGAGGCTTCAGGAATGCGTAATAGGTTTAATATTGGGATAAAAGGCATACCTAACCATTGGAACAGTGGTGTAAACTCAGCTAGGACTAAAGCTACGGTTCCTAGGGCCATAACTACGGGCATTACACCAAACCATAAATCAAAAACATTTTTTACTCCCCCGGATATAAATTTAGTTAATGACATGCCATTGCTAGCTTTAATAACTGCTTGCTTTAATCCCCACTGAACTGATGTATACCCTTTAGGTATAGCTTCGTTGGTGTTGCAATTTTTATTTTCATAATAGGTATCTGTTTTTCTTGATAATGGCGGGATTCTAGGTACTATAATTGCTGCAACAACACCAGCTAAAATGATTGTTAAATAATATGGTACAAATAAATGGGACAAGTTAACTTGTGAGATTACAACTAAACTAAATGTTATTGATACTGCTGAAAATGTTGTACCGATAACTGCAGCCTCTCTTTTTGAATAATATCCTTCCTCGTACTGTTTACTAGTAAGGATAACACCAACGGTACCATCTCCTAACCATGAAGCAACGCAGTCTACTGATGAACGCCCTGGTAATGTAAAGATAGGACGCATAATTTTTGTTAATAATGATCCGAAAAATTCCAATAAACCGAACTCTAATAGTAAGGGTAATAAGAGTCCTGCAAATAAAAAAACAGCAAAGAGAATTGGAAGTAAGTCTAATAGTAATAGACCACCTGTATATTCGAACCAAATAAACTCAGGTCCAACTTTGAGTAGTGTAGATATAGCAAATATTGCGCCTAAAATCCTCGTGGACAGCCAGAAGAGTGAAACATTAAATAACCCCTTTAGAAAGTTATTCTTTAATATGAACTGTGGTTTTGATAATTTTGTAATTATAGTTAAAATTGCAGTGGCAGATATTAAAATAGTAATGATTGCTGGTAAGGAATCGGCTAATAAATTTTGTACAGCCTTTGAAAATATGGCTACAGGTATTGTAATTTCACCTAAATATGAAATTGGTGTCATGAAAAGTAGAATACCAACAATGGATGGTATTAGAAATCGCAACAAATTTTTGAAGTTAGGGTCAGTATTTTGGTTTGGCATTAATTTGAAGTCTCCTTTATTGAATAGATTTTTTGCAACGTTATATATTCTAATATAAAAGTTGTTTAATTTCAACAGTTATAATATTACATAGAAAAGAAATATAAACATACTATTAAGTAGATTGAAAAGTTATTTAATACTATTTGAATAATTCCAATATGGTGAAACTAATATAAACAGCACATTGTAATTTACATAATTATTATATTAATTGAAAATAATATTACTAGAAGTGATTAAATTAGGAGGCGCAGATGATTAGAGCAGTTTTTTTTGATAGAGATGGGGTTTTAAATGTTAATGACAGGCATGTTAATAAGCCTGAGCAGTTAAAATTATACGATGGTGTAAATGAGGCGCTTAAAAAGGCTTCAGAGTCTGGATTCGAAGTTTTTGTAGTAACAAATCAGGGTGGTATAGAATTAGGTCACTTAACCCGTGAAAGATTAGATGAAATACACAATTGTTTAGAGGAGCAATTAAGTGGGTATTGTAAAATTAGAGAAATAGTTTACTGTCCTGATCTCAAAAAAACTAGCTTATTTAGAAAGCCTGCACCTGGTATGATACTTTATCTTGCAGAAAAGTATAATATAGATTTAAAAAACAGTTGGATGGTTGGTGATATGGAAACGGACATTACAGCAGGTATAAGTGCGGGTTGTAAAACTGCTAAAATTGGCAGAATAGATGAAAGAGCAACTATTAATGAGATGAGTTTGGCCAAAAGGCGACCTAATAGAAAAGTTGACTTAGAATCGGTTGTGGAAACTATTATTGAAAGTAGTAAATAAGGATTTGGTAACTTTTATTAAAATGTGATATATTTATTAGTAACATAAATATAATATAAAGCAAGTTTAAGACAGTTAATTTTATTTAAATAAGGAGGAACATATAATGGCTAAAGAAGTTGTTGTTTTTACAAGTACTACATGTCCACATTGCTATACTGCAAAGGACTACTTAACTGAAAAAGGTGTTGAATTTGTAGAAAAAAATGTACAAAAAGACGCTGAAGCAAGAAAAGAACTAATGCAAAAAGGAATTATGGCAGTACCTGTTATTAAGATAGATGGAGAAATGATTTTAGGCTTTGATAAAGCAAAAATTGATGAGTTATTAGTATAATAGAAAAATAATCAGACAGCAGGTAATCTGCTGTCTGATTATTTTTTTGTAGTGTGAAATAATCTGTGCTCAAGTTAAAAGTATATCCTTCAACCGTGCTTTATAATCATCTCATGACACTTATAAACTCATATATTTTTTTAACTCCCATTCATGTATTTCCTTATTAAATTCATTCCATTCTTGCTTTTTGGCTTTTAAATACAAGTTATATACATGTTCGCCTAAAGCTTCTTTCATAAAACCACTTTTTTCCATTTCGTCTAGTGCTTCACCTAAGGAGCTTGGAAAACTTTGGATATTATTCTCTTTCTTAGTTTGAGCATCTAGGTCATAAGTACAACCATCAAAATATTTAGGTGGCGTAATCTTATTCCTTATCCCATCTAATCCAGCCCATAAAACTGCTGCTAGTGCAAGATAATGATTAGCTGTAGGGTCTGGATTTCTAAGTTCTACTCTAGTAGAAATGCCTCGTTTATTTGGAATTCTTATCAATGGTGTTCTATTACCAATTCCCCAGACTATATCAGTTGGAGCCTCATAACCTGGTACAAATCGTTTATATGAATTTACCGATGCATTAGTAACCGCAGCGAATTCCCTAGCGTGTTTCATTAATCCACCAATAAAGAAATAAGCCTCTTGAGTTAAGCCTAACTCATCCTCCTCGGAGTAGAAGGCATTTTTACCATCTTTAAATAATGACATATTTAAATGCATACAATTTCCATGGGTGTCTTTAAAAGGTTTAGGCATAAAGGTTGCATGTAATCCATGCTTTTTAGCGATAGTTTTTACAACTAGCTTAAAAGTGGACACCTTATCAGCCGTAGTTAAAGCATCATCGTATTTAAAGTCTATTTCGTGTTGACCCGGCGCCGCTTCGTGGTGGGATGCTTCTATTTCAAACCCTAGCTCTTCCAGAACAAGGCACATATCTCTTCTAGCATCTTCACCAAAATCAGTTGGGGCTAAGTCAAAATAACCTGCAGTATCGGTTATTTCCATTGTAGGGTTTCCTTTTTCATCACTTTCAAAAAGAAAAAATTCTACTTCTGGACCTACATAAAAATCATAGCCTAGGTCTTTTAATTCATCTAAAGCTCTTTTTAAAACATTTCTAGGGCAACCTGTAAATGGGGTTCCGTCTGTATTATATACGTCGCATATCATTCTAGCGGCTTTGCCATGTTTACCGGTTCTCCATGGAAAAATCTTAAATGTGGATGGATCTGGTCTTAAAAACATATCTGATTCCTCAACTCTAACAAATCCTTTAATAGATGAACCATCAAACATTACTTCGTTATTTAATGCTGAGTCCAACTGACTAGTTGTAATTGCCACGTTTTTAAGTTTCCCAAAGATGTCTGTAAATTGGAGGTTAATAAATCGTACATTCTCTTTTTCAACTAACCGTCTGACATCATCACTGCTTAGATCATTTAAAATTTTAATCATCTCCTAATTATTTATTTAAAATTGGATAATTGCTTATCCTAATGTATTGAATTATATCATCAGCATTAGTCTTAAATCAATTTCCATGAAAATGGAAACTTCCTTAATACACTTGCTGAGGTATGATAAGAATAGATTAGCAACCATATATTTAGATTTTGGGTAGGATTATTCGTAAATAGTAGGCTGTCTTAATTTAAATATACAATAGACCTAACAACAACAAAGTCAATCTTTCTGACTAACTAGCCAATTGAGAAAATGCTTAGCAAAGCTAAATATTTACTTAGAGTAAGGGGTGTGTGGCAGCCTATTACCTGAATGCAGACATAAACCTATTATAGGGGTTGCTCTTTATCGACCAGATAAAAAATAGGCCAAAAGCTTATGTATATCCACATGAGCTCTTGGCCTAATAATTATAAATCTAAAGTTTAATAAGTTGCTAACTAACTAATTTATGTCAGATTTTATGTATTTAAATTTATTATTTACTCTAGATTTTATATTTCTTTAACTCTGTTCTAAAGTTATTTGTTAAGGTTTCTAGCATAGAAATATTATCCGTTAAGTCCTTAACTTTTTCTGAGTACTGGGTTACTGTTGCGCTCATTTCCTCTGAGGCTGCTGAGTTTTCCTCTGAAATAGCAGCTAAGGAGTGGATATTTTCAATAACACTTGTTAATTTATTAGTCTCTGTCGATAACTGGTCTATAAGTTTTACGATTATATTTGAGACACCAACTATTTGATTTGTTGAACTCTGGTTATTGATGGTTACCTTATCCAAAGTGGAGTTGCTTATTTCCAGATTATTGTATTGGGTTTGGATTTCATTAACAAATCCTTCTATTTGTTTAATAAAGAAAATTAAATTCTGGTTAATTTCTTTAACTGCATCCTTAGAATCTTCAGCAAGTTTTCTAATTTCTTGGGCAACAACTGTAAATCCTCTTCCTGCGTCCCCCGCACTTGCTGCTTCAATGGCTGCATTTAATGCTAGTAGATTTGTTTGGTCAGCTATAGTTTCAACTGTCGAACTGATGTGCATTATCTTTGACGCCTGTGAAGAAAGATCCTTCCCTTGTTTATTAACATTAGAGAAGTTATTTTTTACGTCATTAATCATTTGGGTAACGGACTGAACATCTCTAAAGGACATTTCTAAATTTTCTATAGATTTTTCTAACTGGTTTTTACTATCAGTTTCTTCTTCAACAATTTTATTTAAAGTTAATATATATTGATCTAATGTACTCACTGAAACTTCAGTTTCTTCAGCCTGATGGGTTGCACTCAAGGCTACTTCATGAACAACACCGGCAATGGAATCGGATAACTCTTTCATATTTTTTGCTATGATAGAAAATTCATGTACGAAGCTGTTCATATCATCTGTTCCGCCCTTAAGGAAAAGAAAGTCTTTTCTAAGGGTATGCTTTGCATCATTAAGAGCATCTAATAATGTAGAAAACGAATCTTTAGTTGTTAACGTCGTTTTACTATCTAAATCATGTGTGTTTATCTTATTAATCTCTTTCTTTATTAAGTCAGTTGGTTTAGTAGCTATTGCGGCGGAGAAATATGTAATAATAAATGACCCTATGGAGAGGATAACTTTAGACCCCAAGTTTAGTGGGTTGTCCAGTATTATTAAAGTCGAAAACATCAATAGAGCTGGGATAAAACTAATTTTAAAAGGAATACTTTGAATAAAGCCAAGGCCAATAAGTGATGAACTAGTATTGTTTATTATTACGTCGGAGGTTTTCTCAAGCTTTATATTAACTAGGACATAGTGTTTATTGTCTTGTGTTTTTCCAGACTCTACTACGGTGTAGTCTAATTTTTCATTAAAGTATGCGGCACTTCCTTCTAATAGACCATAAAAATAGTCGAATAGTCCTCTGGAGGAGACATATTTTATTTGTATTTCTTTGTCGCTTATTTCCTCTGCTACGAGTCCAGGAGGGTTTGCTCCCTTAATCATTTTTGTTAATTGTTGGTGTACGTCATCCATCATCATTAAAAAGCCTTTTAAACTGTATCTTTCGAAATAGGATGGAAACCATTTTTGGAAGGAGCTAATATTTTGACGACCAACTTCCCTCCAAATATTATTAACGGGTTTATTTAATATTTTAGAAATAGAGTTAAAAATATTAAATATATCATGGTCGGGAATATCCTCTAAGGGTGTAATTACCCTGTCTTTATCCCAGTTTGCAGCTGAAATTGCATCATCAAAAATATCATTACCATAGATTTCTTTAAGGCTATTTAGCCATGTTGACACTACTGTACCTTTCAAAATATTCACCCCTTATTCAACTAAGAACTACAAAAATTGCTATAATTATACAATTATATTAAAATTATATCAGATAATAATACAGAATAAAAAGAAATAAATTTTAAGTAATTTATATTTCATTAAAATTGTGTAAATTATGTTATAATATGTTTATTATTCTTTGATAAAGGATGTGAGATTTTGTCTACTGCCTTATTTCAATTTTTTAATCTTATTTTAGTATTAGCGCTGTTAACTGTACCAGTAATAATAACTGTATTGTTACTGAAGCATTTTAGTAATAAGGAAAAGCCGACAATTCAACACGAGGATTACATTATACAAAAGATCAGAGAACTTGAAAATAGAATAGAAAAATTAGAGGAAAAACCATAGTTGAAAGGATGAGCATATATGGATAAACAGAAAGTAATATTTAGTGGTGCGCAACCAACAGGGAGTTTAACACTGGGTAACTACATAGGTGCTATACAAAACTGGAAGGCATTAGAGAAGGACTATAATTGTTTGTATTCAATAGTTGATTTACATTCATTAACTGTCAGACACGATCCAAAGTCCTTTAGACAGGCTAATCTATCTTTTATAGCCCAATATTTAGCCAGTGGATTAGACTCAGAAAAGAATATCATTTTCTTTCAGTCCCATGTACCACAACATGCAGAACTAGGTTGGATTTTAAGTTGTAATACATATATGGGTGAATTAAACCGTATGACACAGTTTAAAGAGAAGTCTGATAAACATAAGGATAATATAAACGCAGGACTATTTACGTATCCTACCCTTATGGCCGCGGATATTTTATTATATAAAACTAATCTAGTACCCGTAGGAGAAGACCAAAAGCAACATTTGGAGCTTGCAAGAGATATTGCTTTGCGATTTAATAAGGCATTTGGTGACACCTTTGAAGTGCCGGAGGTACATATACCAAAACTAGGAGCTAGAATTATGAGTTTACAAGATCCTACTAAGAAAATGTCGAAGTCGGATGATGATGTAAATGGCACTATATTTTTATTAGATTCAGACGATGTAATAATTAAGAAATTTAAAAGGGCTGTTACAGATAATGAAAATAAAGTGACATACAGGGATGAACAACCTGGAATCAAAAATCTAATGGCAATATACTCAAAAATTGCCAACATTTCATTAGAGGAAGTTGAGGCAAAATATGAAGGTAAGGGATATGGTGCCTTCAAAACAGATACTGGTGAATTGATAGTAGAGTATATTAGACCATTTAAGGAAAAATATGAAGAGTATATGAACAATAGTGATTATCTAGAGTCTATTTATAGAAGTGGGGCAGAAAGAGCACGAGATATTGCAGAGAATACAATGAAAGAAGTTCGTGAAAAGATTGGTCTAGTTAAATACTAATCACAGAATATTCCAACATAAATTAATTATTGTGAGTTAGAATACTACTGAGGTGATATATATGCCAAGTAGGAAAAAGATAATAGTACCAGAGGCAAGACAAGCTTTAAACTTATTTAAATATGAGATGGCCAAGGAGCTGGGATTGCAAAATCAGACTTATGCCGGTTATGTTGGTGGGCACATGGTAAGAAAAATGGTTGAGGAAGCAGAAAAAGCGTTAACACATCTTGGAAGGTCTTAGGACCTTCTATTTTTTAATCTGATATATTGTAACATTGACTATTTTATTGGCAGGGTTTATTATGGAATTATTATATATTTGATGTTATAACTTAAGGGAAGTGAAGGGTATTGAATAAAATAAAAACTAATATTATTATACTTTTAACCTTTATTATTATTGGTGTAGCCTTAGTTTTGCAACTAGAGCAGGATTTAGATATTTCTGATGAACCGGGTTCTCCTTTAAACAGAATACAGGACCAGGAGATTATTGACTTAAGAAAAGTAAATGAGGATACTAGAGCCAGAATAGCTCAATTGAGGCAACAGGTTGATGAATACGAGCAAGAAGGTAGTTCTGAAAGTATATTATTAGCCGACTTAAAGTCACAAGTAGGAAATTATAGGCTAATAGCAGGTAACATGAGCGTGAAGGGTCCAGGTATTGTTATTACCCTTGAAGGTATAACCGATGAAAATATTGCCTATGAGGTTGAGCAGAAGAGATATTTAATAAATTTGGTTAATGAACTTAAGGTTTTTGGAGCCGAGGTTATTTCAATTAATAATCATAGAATTGTTAATAGAAGTGATATAGTTTTGGCCGGAAGTCATATAAATGTTAATGCAACTCCAATAGCACCACCATATATAATTAAAGTTATTGGAGATACTCAGAACTTAAAGAGATATATCGACTATAGGACTGTGTTATTTGAATTAATGAAGAAAGATAATATTAACTCTAATATACAATTTTTAGATGAGATTGAAATAATACCTATCACGAGAGAAAAAGCTATCCAATTTCTTCGAGTTAAAGAAGAAACTGAATAGCTTTTTTCATATTTTGAAGTTACTTACGTACACTTTAGTAAAGATAACAGATACCGAGGGCTTTGGGTCCTAAATGTGCACCCACAACAGGTCCTAGATCATCAACTGTTACCTCTGCATTTGGAAACCGAGATTGTATGGTTTCCTTAACAGATTGGGCCTCGTCTAGGGCATATATATGACAAACACTAATCCTAAAGGCATCCTTATGTATTAACTCAATCATTTTTTCTAAAGCTTTTTTCTTACCCCTCGTTTTTGATACCCCTTCAAGTTTACCATCGACTAAAGCTATTATTGGTCTAATGTTTAATAAATTTGCAAAGAATGCACTTGTGTTTGATAAACGGCCACCTTTTTGTAAGTAGTCTAAGGTGTCCACCGTAAGACAAATACTTGATCTCTTTTTTTGTTCCTCAATTCTACTAACTATTTCGTCTCTAGTATGTCCTTTTGCTATCATTTCTAAGGCTATTTCAACGAAAGCCTTTAAATTTGCGGCTGTAGATTCAGAGTCTATTACAGAAATTTTATCTTTATCAACAATTTTAGCAGCTGAACTAGCACTACTATATGTACCGCTAAGCTTACTCGAAATTGTTAATACGATAATCTCTTTTTCCTCATCGATTGCTTTTTCAAAAACCTTAACAAACGAACCAATTGGTGGCTGAGAAGTAGTAGGGAAGTTTTTTGCATTAGCTAATTTGCTAAAAAAACTTTCAAATTCACCAACAAAGCCTTCTGTCTCGGTTTCATCCTCAAAATGCACTGATAATGGAACAACTTCTATGTCGTGTTCTTCAATGAAGGACTTATTTATGTAAGAAGTACTGTCGGTTACGATTTGAATTTTTGACATTAAACTACACCCCTTTATATATTTTATTGAAATACAATATATGATTACAATATCAAATACTACAGGGAGTTGCAATTATTATTTAAATGTATAAAAACATATACTGAGTATGATAATAGGTACAAGGAAAATATTTGAAACAATTATATAGTAAATATATTGTTTTTAAAATCAACTTGTGTTAATATGTTTTTGGATAGTATCGTAGAACTATACCATTGTTATGAAATTCAACTCAAAACTTAATAGGTGTTGCTCTGAGCCTTAAAGGACCGAGACAAAGTTGCCATAAATTTTAAATTCTCACGCCCTTTTTCTGTAATGCTCAGGAAAGGGTTTAATTTTTTTTGTGCCTTTTCTATGGTCTAAGCAACCCTAAAGAATAGGCATTTTTTAATAACAAAAGTAAGGAGACGGAGTATGGTAATAGGTTTTGTAGGGGCAGGTAAGGTTGCTAAAAGTTTTGGAAAATATTTAGTTGATAATGGGATTAATGTGAAGGGATATTATAGCAAAAGTTTATCCTCTGCAGAGGAGGCCGCTGAACTAACAGGTTCTATTGCTTTTGGTAATGTTAAAACTTTAACCAACGACTGTGATTTAATTTTTATTACTACTCCCGACGATGTGATAGAAGGGGTATGCAATTATATAACAAATGAGTGTGGATTTAGAAAGGGTCAAATAGTTGCCCATATGAGTGGTGCAGCTAGTTCTGACATACTTAAAAGTGCAAAGGCACAAGAATGTTTCACCTACTCTATTCATCCTCTACAGGCTTTTGCAGACGTTAATAAGGCTGTAGAAGATTTAAATACGACACCCTTTGGAATTGAAGGTGATGAGGAAAAATTACCAGAAGTTATAAGCCTAATAGAAACCTGTGGTAATGAATATTTTATCATCAATAAGGAAGATAAAGTACTTTATCACGCAGCGGCTTGTATCGTTTCTAATTATTTAGTTACTTTGATGGATGTAGGAATTTCATTTATGAAAGCAGTCGGAATTGATGAAAAAAAAGGTTTCAACGCCCTATATCCATTGGTTTCGGGAAGTTTAGAAAATGTTAGGAAGTTAGGGCCTGCAATGGCATTAACTGGACCGATAGCAAGAGGTGATGTTAAAACCATTGAACATCATATGAAAGAGACACAAAAAAAACTCCCTGAGTTATTAGAAATTTACAGTATTCTAGGTAAAGAAACCTTGGATTTGGCTAAGAATGCAAAGATTAAAGATGAAAAAATATTTCAAGATATGAAAAATATATTGGAAAGAGGGATAAAATGAATAAATTTACAACAGCTTCATTTCTAAAGGCAAAAAAAGATGGTGAGAAAATTTCTATGCTAACAGCATATGATTATTCGATGTCAAAGCTAATAGATGAGGCAGGTGTTGATAGTATTCTAGTAGGAGACTCGATGGGAATGGTGGTGTTGGGTTATGAAAATACCTTACAAGTAACGGTTGATGATATTATTCATCATACTAAGGCCGTAGCTAGAGGTGCAAAAAGGGCTTTAGTAATCGCGGACATGCCTTTTTTATCTTACCATGTTAGTGTCGAGGATTCTGTGAGAAATGCTGGTAGATTAATTCAAGAGGGCAACGCCCATGCAGTAAAACTTGAAGGTGGTTTAGAGGTAATAGATAAGGTAGAGGCAATAGTAAAGGCTCAGATACCTGTAATAGGTCATTTAGGTTTAACACCACAGTCAGTTAATATTATGGGTGGATTTAAGGTGCAAGGAAAAGACGAAGCACAAGCTAAAAAAATAATTGAAGATGCCAAACTACTAGAAAAAGCAGGGGCTTTTGCAATTGTACTAGAATGTGTACCTGAAAAACTTGCAAAGATTGTTACTGAGAGCATAAATATTCCGACAATTGGTATTGGGGCGGGTAAATATTGTGATGGACAGGTATTAGTAACCCAGGATATGTTAGGAATGTTTAGTGATTTTGTACCAAAGTTTGTAAAAAAATATAGTGACGTAGGAACAAGTATAAAAGATGGTGTTAAAGAATATATAAATGAAATGCAAAAAGGTATTTTCCCAGAGGAAAAGCACACCTTTACTATAGATGAGGATACGTTAAAGAAACTTTATTAAGAAGGTATCTAGACTAACTAAAAGGTAGGGAGAGAAATGATTCAGATCGTATCAACAGTAGAAGATGTAAGGAATGTAGTTAAGGCTGAAAAGGCAAAGGGAAAAACCATTGGTTTTGTTCCAACCATGGGATATTTACATGAGGGCCACGCTTCGTTAATTAAAAAGGCTAAGGAGCAAAATGATTTTGTTATTGTAAGTATTTTTGTGAATCCAACACAGTTTGGTCCAAATGAAGACTTTAGCGTATATCCTAGGGATTTAGATAGGGATTCTAAAATATCCGAAGACGCTGGGGCTAATTTAATATTTCATCCAACGGTAGATATTATGTATCCAGAGGGTGCTAAGACTGTAGTAGAAGTAAGTGGTGTAACAGAAGGGCTTTGTGGCGCTTCGAGGCCGGGACACTTTAAAGGTGTTACGACAGTTGTAACTAAGTTATTTAACATAGTTGCCCCTCACAGGGCTTACTTTGGTGAAAAGGATGCGCAACAGTTAGCAGTACTACAAAAAATGGTAATAGATTTAAATATAGATATCGAACTTGTACCATGTCCTATCATGCGTGAGGATGATGGTCTAGCCATGAGTTCTAGGAATGTTAACTTAACAAAAGAGGATAGAAGTGCAGCCCTTGTATTATCAAAAAGTCTTAAGGCTGCCAAAGAAAAGATATTGCAAGGTGAAAAAAATGTTGATACAATACAATCATTGATTAAAAATATTATTGAACAAGAGCCAAGGGTAACTATTGACTATATAGAAATTGTTGATGGGTTTACTTTAGAGACAATTGAGAAGATAAATGGTAAGATTCTAATTGCTCTAGCGGCAAAAGTGGGAAAAGTAAGACTAATAGATAATGTTATAATGGAGGGGTAAAGAGAATGTTACTAAATATGTTTAAATCAAAACTTCACAGAGCAACAGTTACACAAGCAGATCTTAATTATGTAGGAAGCGTTACAATCGATGAGGACTTAATGGATATAGCGAATATCCTACCAAATGAAAAGGTACAAATTGTAAACAATAACAATGGGGCAAGATTAGAGACTTATGTTATTAAAGGACCTAGGGCAACTGGTACAATCTGTTTGAATGGTGCGGCTGCTAGATTAGTTCAACCTGGTGATACGGTTATCATTCTTGCGTATACATGGTTAACTGAGGAAGAAGCAAAAACACATGAGCCAAGGGTTGTTATTCTAGGTGATAAAAACAAAATAGAATCTGTGGATTATAAGGAATATCATAGTACGAAGATATAGATATAATTAATATGTGCTAAACAGAAGAGAGAGACCCTTTGGATCTCTCTCTTCTAATGTCAACTTTTATTTCATTTCATTACCATAACTGGGTCTGCGATATTATAAGTTTTGATTTGATCAATAACTGCTGATTGGTTAACTGCGGAAACGTTCAAAACTTGAGTTTTAAGCTTATGAGATGCAACATTCTGAAGGGACTCTGGCATATATGAAATAAATGTATTATTGTAAGCCTTTATGTGTTCGATTTCTCCGTTAAAATACTCGACAATAAACGTCTCTACATGTTCATCGGAATTGAGACTTCCCCATACTATATTACCTACACCCTTAATGTATACAGCTTGCATTATAATATCAGGATCATGTGCATTCATTTTACTATGGACTTTAAATTCATCGTAGACACCATCACTATAGTTATATATGCCAAGTAGATACTCAGACTTATTTGAACACAAAACTAGATTTCTTTCTTCTAATTCATTTAGTATTACGATTTCTTTTGTAGGTATATTATTTTTAACTATATCTTCTAGATTAGTGTATGTAGGTCGAGTACTACAACTAATAAAGAAGAAGTTCAAAAGAATTAATAAGATACTACATAGTAATATTTTCTTCATAACAATCACCCTATTTAAAAATTTTTTACCTTATAATTATTATGGTTATTTATCTAATATATATATGGGGAAATAATAATTTTTGAAAAAAACATATTTAAAAGGGAATTTTTACATAAAAAATGCTAAACTAAATAAATGGATATAATTTAAAATTTGTTGTGGAATGGGAGGGTATAATGTGAAAGAGTATTCTTTAATTGATAGTTCCGAAGTTATATTGAATGGAGTACCTTGTATATATATTAAACCAAATTTTATTAATGGGGATCTACCTACTGTTTTGCTATACCATGGTTGGTCGTCTAATAAAGAAAACTTCAAATTTATAGGTACTGTTTTGGCGCAAAATGGATTCCAGGTCATAGTGCCGGATGCGGTTGACCATGGGGTGCGGGCTAGTTTGGATTATGAAAATATTTTAATAATGAAGGAAAATTTCTGGCGTGTAGTTTTTGAAACTGTAAATGAGTCAAAGGGACTTATAGATGAAGCCGTTAAGGTGTTAGGTATAAATGAAAACAAAATTGCTGTTATGGGTAGTTCTATGGGTGGATTTATTTGTAGTGGTATATTTACCCGTAATAAGAATGTTAAGTGCATAATAAATATGAATGGTGCATCTGCGTGGGAAAATTCAGAGTACCATTTTAGAAGGCTACATAATCTTAATTTTGCTACAGAGGAGCAGATGGCCTATATAAAGGAAAATGATCCATTGAGATTTAAAGGTACATTTAATCCTAGGGGTATTCTACTGTTACACGGTGATAGCGACACTCAGGTATCGATTGAAACCCAGAGATATTTCTATAATGAAGTTAAGGGAACTTATATGGATAGTAATAATTTGCAATTAATAGAGTCTCCGGGTCTAGATCACTATAAGACAGTTAGAATGTTAGAGGAAAGTATAGATTGGCTGAATAGATTTATTTAAAATCGATCAGAGTACGCTTGTACAGAAGTGTAAGGGGGGAGAATTTTGAATAAAAATGGCTTCAAATATTTTTATTGGGGTTTCTTATTAATAATGTTAGATATTAGATTGTGGGGAGTGGATATATTACCTGATGTGGCAGGGTATATTTTCTTTGCCTTGGGTTTTAGTAATTTATTAGAGAATAGTTTTCATTTTGCTAAGGGCAAAAACTTTAATCTCCCAATGATATTATTATCTATATTTCAGGCTTACGAACCCGTTAACTCGCAACAGAGTGGAATAAACATGGGACCACTCGGAGGATTTGGTGTATTGATAGGTTTATTATCCCTGGTGTTAGGGTTATTTGTAACATACCATTTATGCATGGGAATTAGAGATATGGCAGAACAGGCTGGAGAGGATAGTATATATGATGATATATACGTAGAGGCTGAAAAAAGGTGGAAACAATTTTTAGCCATAAGTATAGCCACCTTGCTTTCATTCGTAGTTGCATTTATACCATTCCTTGCATTCTTTTATTTTGTAGGTATTATAATTGCATCTATACTTTTGATGATTCGATTTATGCAACTTATGAAAAAATGTGAGTTGAATTTATAGTAAATTAGAAAACATATTAGTTATAAAGTCTGTTAAAGACAATATTAAAATATACAAACTATGTAAAAATGCAGGGAAACCTGCATTTTTTTATCCTTTTACAATTTTAAAAAATAGGAGTAGAATGATGTAGTAGTATAATTATTGGGTATATAGTTAAATACGGGGGGGCTGATAGTTTGAAATTTGATGAGTTACAGAAACAGATTAACTTTATTATAGAGATTGATAAATTAAAGAGTGTATATAGACAAACGTTGCTGACAGATAACACTAGATATGAGGGAGACGCTGAACATTCGTGGCACCTAGCAACTATGGCCTTTCTACTTAAGGATTATTCTAAGGATCCTAACTTAGATATTTTGAAGGTCATAAAGATGGTGTTAATACACGATGTTGTTGAGATAGATGCAGGGGACACCTATTGTTATGATGTAGTGGGATATGAAGACAAAAGAGAACGGGAAGAGAAGGCTGCTGAACGAATATTTAAAATCTTGCCGGAGAAACAGGCTGAAGAAATATTGCACTTGTGGGAAGAGTTTGAGGAGAGGAAAACGTCAGAGGCTAAATTTGCCGCGGCTTTAGATAGACTTCAACCGGTTTTAAATAACTATTATACTGAGGGAAAATCTTGGATAGAGCATGATATAAAGGTGAGTCAAGTAATTGAAAGGAACAAACACATAAATGACGGTGCTCCATTGTTATGGGAGTATACTTTAGACCTAATTAATGATGCTGTTAAGAAGGGTTACTTAAAAGAAGATTAAATAGTTTAAAGAATGGGGTGTAAAAATGAAAAACAAAATAAAAATGTTTTTAGGAACAATCACATCTAAATTATCAACCGGTATAAAAAGATTTCCGGAGGCTATATTTTTTGCGGCTGCAACTGTAGTTACACTAATTTCGATTAATCATGGAGACTATAACAGTAATGATGTTTTAGAACGGATAGCTATGATATTAGCCTTGGGGATACCCGCTTCATTATGTGTGAAAATGCTAATAGAAAAGACTAATGGAAGTATTCAACGAAGAGTTATTATGATGATAGGAATTATCGGTGCTTTGGTTCTATATTATATGTTCTTGTTACAAGAAATAAATGTAGTTACTAGTTCGAGATATATTGCAACAACCTTAGCTCTTTATTTGTTGTTTGCAGTAATACCGTATTGCGCAAGAAAAAATCATTTTGAACTATATTTAGTGAATCTATTTACTAGATTTTTTGTCACTTATTTATATGCATTTATTCTGTTTCTAGGATTGGCATTTACTTTATTTACAATAAATACTTTGTTCAATCTAGACTTAACATATAAACTTTATTTTGATATGTGGCTCATAGTGGTTGTTATATTTGCCCCGGCCTTCTTCCTTGCAGATATACCAACATTTGAAGAAAATCAAGAGTATGATGAGTATTCTAAGGTATTAAAAGTACTGATTTTATATATTGTAATGCCAATAATTGTAGTATATACTGCAATTCTTTATGCATACTTTATTAAAATACTATTTGAGAGAAGTTGGCCAGAAGGACTTGTTTCGCATCTCGTTTTATGGTATTCGATAGTAACATCTGTAGTGATAGTATTTGTATATCCTTTACGAAAATCAAATAAGTGGGTTAGTGGTTTTACATCCTATTTACCTAAAGTTATAATGCCTGTTTTACTAATGATGTTCATTTCCATGGGTATACGTATTAGTGCATATGGTATAACCGAAAATAGATACTTTGTTATTGTTTCAGGTATATGGGTAACCTTAGCAATGATACATTTTATTCTAGGAAAGAAAACAAAGAATATCCATGTTGTAATAGCACTAATAATTATCGCGGCTATTGCTGTCTATGGACCACTAAGTAGTTATTCTGTATCGAAATTTAGTCAAAATGCAAGATTAGAGGATTTATTTACAAAGTACGATATGATTCAAAATGGTTCAATTACTGAGCCTTCCACAGAAATAACTCAAGAGGATAAACAGCATATTAGTTCTATAATAATATACTTTAATAGTAGACATGATCTTCATAATATAAAGTTCATTCCTGAGGATTATACGATTGAAAATATAGAAGAAGTCTTAGGATTCGAATTATTTTATCATTGGGACGCGCCATATAACCCAAGGGATTATTTCAGATATTTTACAAGGGAAGAAGGACGTATTGTCGATATAGAAACCTTTGATTATCTAGTTGAATTCCCTCCGCATAGTTTTACTAATATGGAAATAGATGAGGAAAATATGCATGTTTCTTTCAATAATGAGGAAAGAGTACTAAAAGTGTTGATAGGAAATGAAGAGGTATATGTTAAACGAATGGATGATGTAGTGATGAACATTATTAAGGATAAGGGTGATAAATACGAACTTAAAAGTGACGAGATGATGTACGTTGATGAGTTCGATAATATCACTATAAAGTATTTATTTAACCATATTAGTGGCTATAAAGATATGAGTGGGGATGCAGTTAATATTGATTTTATAGAATTCAAAGTATTAATAAAAACAGAATAATTTTCAATTACGGGGGGATCAATGTTAAATACACTAGCAAAAATAGCTGAAATAATGAATGGGAAAGAAATTACATGGGCAGTTGGAGGTTCTTTAGTTTTACAAAATCATGGATTAGTAGAGGAAGTTAATGATATTGACTTGTTAGTTGCGGAAAAAGATATAGAATCTGTTTTTAATACAATGAACTCCTTAGGGAGAAGGCAAGAAGCGGAGAAGAAAGATATATATACGACCAAATATTTTTATAAGTATAAAGTTGGGGATGTTAATGTTGACATAATGGGCGGTTTTGGAGTCAAGCATGGTGAAGGCGAATTTAACTACCTCTTTGATCAACAGTCAATAGCTAACTATATTACTCATGTAGGTGAACTCATCCCCTTTACTTCTTTAGAAGACTGGTTTGTTATATATCAGCTTTTACCTAATAGGGAGTATAAGGTGGTATTGATCGAAGAATATCTTAAGGAAAGTGGATTGCAAAATGCCGGCTTATTAAACAGGGCAGTAAATGGATGTTTGCCATACATTGTAAAAAACAGAATAGAAAGTTTGTTGAACGTATAAAAAATGCAGCAGCTACCGGTTTGGTGGCTGCTGTATTTTCGGTAATGAGTAAGTAATCTTGTGTTTAGAGTTTTATTTTGATTAATTGGAAATAATATTCTGTAGTAATAGAAAAATATAAAAAGATTAACCAAATATTAGTTTATATAAAGTACTTGATTATTACATTAAAAATGATTATAATAAAATGAAATTTATAAAAACAAATATTTCAGTTAATATAATATTTGAAATATAACTTTAGAAGAATAAATGTTGTAAAACAAACATAATTTAACGTTATAACAATAGTTTGTCTGGGTAAAAATGATTTATACATAAAACTTTCATTTATAATTATTTCATTTTCATTGTAAAAACGACAACTAATTGATTAACTGTAGATATAAATATACGTCATATTTTAATGTTTAGGGGGAAGATAGGATGGAGAATTTACAAAAATTTATCGAAGATCATTATAATATTGTGGAGAATAATAATAGCATAGCCCCACAATTGCATAGAAAGTACAATACTAAAAGAGGCTTAAGAAATGAAGATGGTACAGGAGTGCTTATTGGTCTAACGGAAATAGGAGAAGTTCATGCTTATATTATGGTGGACGGTGAAAAAATTCCACAACACGGTAAGCTATTTTATAGAGGATATGAAGTAAGTGAGTTAGTTAAAGGATATAAGGAAGAAAAACGTTATGGTTTTGACGAAATATCCTATTTGCTAATTTTTGGAGAATTACCTACAAAAGAAAATCTCAAAACATTTACTGAAATAATTGGTGAGAATCGTATGCTTCCGCAAGGCTTTACGGAAGATATGATACTTAAAGCCCCGAGCTCAGATATTATGAATAAATTAGCTAGAAGCGTTTTAACCTGTTATTCCTATGATGATAATCCGGATGACATAAGCATTACAAACGTATTAAGACAAAGTATAGAATTGATTGCAAGAGTACCTGTTATGGCTGCATATGGGTATCAGGCCAAAGCTCATTTTTATGAAAATAAGAGCTTAGTTATTCATAGACCACAGGAGAACTTAAGTACTGCGGAAAACTTTCTACACATGATACGCCCAGATAATCAGTATACGAAATTAGAAGCGGAGATTTTAGACTTAAATCTAGTTATACATGCGGAGCATGGTGGTGGAAATAACTCAGCATTCACTACTCACGTGGTATCCTCAACAGACACGGATACCTACTCGGCTATTGCGGCTGCCGTAGGTGCCCTAAAAGGCCCTAAACATGGGGGAGCAAATATTAAGGTAATGAAAATGATTGATGATATTAAGATGAATGTAAAAAATTGGTCAAGTAAAGATCAATTAGAAGATTATCTTGTAAAAATAGTTAAAAAAGAGGCATACGATAAGTCGGGTTTAATATATGGTATTGGTCATGCTGTCTATACGCTTTCAGACCCTAGAACAGTTTTATTAAAGGAGAAAGCAGTTGAATTGGCTAAGGTGAAAGGCATGGAAGAGGAATTAAATCTATATACTACAATTGAGAAAATTGCTCCAGAAATACTAGCTGAGGTTAGGGGTCTTACGGATGTAAGAACAGCTAATGTAGATTTTTACTCTGGTTTTGTGTATAATATGTTAAATATACCAATGGAATTATATACGCCAATTTTTGCCATAGCTAGAATACCAGGTTGGTGTGGCCACAGAATTGAAGAAATAGTGAGTGGGGGTAAGATTATACGACCTGCGTATAAAAACGTTGCACCTAAACAGAAATACATTCCTTTAAATAAAAGATAAAGATTAATATTGGATAAAGGGGAGATGAATTATATGAAGTATGTAGTCATTCTGGGAGATGGAATGTCGGATTTTCCGATAGATGTTCTGGGTATTAAAACACCTCTACAATACGCCTGTAAACCAACTATAGACTATTTAGCGCAAAGGGGTACCTTAGGTATGGTAAAAACAGTGCCTAATGCCATGGCCCCGGGAAGTGACACTGCTAACCTTTCGGTTATGGGATATAATCCATACGAATATTACAGTGGTCGTTCGCCCTATGAAGCCGCGAGTATGGGTGTTGAGATGAAAGAGACTGATGTTACTTTTAGATGTAATCTAGTTACTTTATCCGAGGATGAAATCTATGCAGAAAAATATATGTTAGATCACAGTGCAGATGAAATAAGTACAGAAGAGGCTAGGGAGCTCATACAAGCAGTTATAGAGCACCTAAGCACTGATATACTTAAATTCTATGCCGGTATAAGCTATAGACATTTAATGGTATGGGATAATGG
>Ga0194137_10000345_pt1 | contig 32022 bp, 34 predicted proteins | sample TARM_MetaG_T3_14_FD_134025 | JGI IMG/M metagenome (GOLD analysis project Ga0194137, IMG submission 134025) | Freshwater microbial communities from Pennsylvania, USA, analyzing microbe dynamics in response to fracking - TARM_MetaG_T3_14 (version 2) | ecosystem: Environmental > Aquatic >... | reverse complement strand
CTCCTTATAAAATGTGGTTTTAGTCGATTATATTTTATCAGAGTTTTGTAGGTTGTCTCAATTTCTTTTTTTGCACAATAAAGGTGCTGGTTTTTAATCACCAACACCATATATTATAGACCCCAACTAAATTGGTTGGTCTCCCCTGATCCTATCTATTTATTGTTTTGTTTGCAAGCTTTAATTCCACCATCTTATCTATCTCATCCTCTGTAATATCTCTAAATGTCCTAAAGGTATATCCCTGCTCTTTTAATGTCCCAATAACAACTGGTAAAATCTCTAGCATTTTTGTGTTCTTTTCTAAATCATGAAATAATATTACAGCAAAATCTTTATTTTTTGTATCCTTTAAAACATTATCCAACATTTTTTCAGTATCCTTATAGTCAGGAGTAGTATCCCCTGCACTTACGTTCCAATCGATATAATAGTATCCTTTCTCTTTTACATCTTTAGTTAGTAGGGGCATAAATTGTTTGCCACCATATTTGAAAGAACTATGATTCGACGATCCCCCAGGAAATCTAAAGTATGGAGGTGAATCGAATCCCAAAACTTTTCGATAAGCTTCTTCAGCCATATAAAAATCCCCATAAAAAGTTTCAAAGGTACTATACATGGCAAAATCATGTGTATATGAATGGGGTAAAACCATATTTCCTTCACCGTAAGTTCTTAAAACTACTTCAGGATATTGTTCAATAAGCTTACCTATAGTAAAGAATGTAGCATTAATATCGTTATCCCTTAAAATATCGAGTACTTTGGGAGTTAAACCCGTAGGGCCATCATCGAATGTTAGAAAAACTTTTTTATTTGAATCAGAAGTGGAAATAGTCTCTAACTCTGGGGTTTCATTCACTTCATTAATGACTTCTGGTTCATCTATCATTGTATTGGAATCCTCATCAACATCTATTGTAGGCTCCATGGGGGCATCATTATAGTTATTTTCTTTAACATTATTGGAGACAATCTTAGTAGTCGAATTAAATAATCCACCGTATGTTACAGGTACCAGGTTAAAAATGGTTACTAATAGGATAATTGCAGTTATGGATATTCTTACTTTTTTCAATTTAATCTCCCCATTCTTCTTCTGACGTTTGAAGGTAGTAAAAATATTTAAAAAGGTATATAATTGGTAATAAATTGGATTACATTTTTTCTAATTAAAGTAAAAAAGACTACTTATTTAATTAATTTATATTCGACATAATAAACACCATATCCTTTAAAAATCGACAAAGATAAAAAAGAAAATAAATGGAAGCACTTCTATTAAAATAGATACACCAAGATTAAGTGAATTAAACATTTAGGAGGTAAAATAGTGATTGAATTACGTAATGTTACTAAAAGTTATAATGGAAAAATTAAGGCTGTAGATAATCTAAATTTAGTAATACCAAATGGCGAAATATTTGGTTTTTTAGGGCCAAATGGTGCTGGTAAAACGACTACAATTAAAATGATTACTGGGATATTAGAGGCAGATGAAGGAAGCATAAGCATTAATGGTCATGATATAAGGAAAAACAGTCTTGAGGCTAAGAAACAATTCGGTTTTGTACCGGATAATCCTAATATGTTTTTAAGGTTAAAAGGATTTGAATACCTTAATTTTATGGCAGCCATATATGGTGTTTCAACAGAACAGAGATTAAAAAGAATTGAATTAATGGCCCGCAGATTTGAATTAAGTAATGCCCTGGGTGATCAAATACAGAGTTATTCCCATGGAATGAGACAAAAGATAGTAGTAATGGGGGCCCTTATACATGAGCCACCAGTCTGGATGCTAGATGAGCCAATGACGGGGTTAGACCCAAGATCATCCTACGTATTAAAGGAAATGATGAGAGAACATACAGCTTCCGATAAAACTGTATTTTTTTCCACCCATGTATTGGATGTAGCAGAAAAAATTTGTGATAGAGTAGCCATAATTAATAAAGGTAAGATTTTGTTCACTGGTAAACTAGATGAAATGAGAGAACACTTTAAAAGCAGTGAATCCTTAGAAAAAATATTCTTGGAGATGACTGAAAATGAGTAATATAGTTGCATTATCAATGATCTTTTTAAAAAATATTGTTAATTCCATATATAAAGATAATAAAATAAATCAACGTACTATAGGTTTTGTATTACTGATAGTAGTGAGTTTTTTACCTATTGTAGTGAGTATAGTACGATTCATGAATTATGTATATGATGTATTGTCTCAGATTGACCAGGAAGGTGTCCTACTTAGCATAGGCTTTTTTACAAGTGGTTTAGCAATTTTCTTTTTAGGTTTATTTTATATTATTGGTACATTCTATTTTTCTGAAGATATAGAAACTTTATTACCATTGCCCCTGAGATCCTATGAAATAATTAGTTCAAAGTTTTTAGTTGTAGTTATCTATGAATATATTACTGCACTTATAATTCTAGCTCCTGTACTTTTAGTATATGGAATCAGGAGTGGTGAAGGAATTGTATACTATATTTTGTCAATCATTACTTTCTTAATCTTTCCAATCATACCACTTGCCTTAGGTTCAATTATTGTAATGATAATAATGAGATTTTCTAACATAGCTAAAAATAAAGATTTGTTTAAATTATTTGGTGGTATAGCTGCATTAGCTGTTGGTCTAAGTATTAACATTATAATTCAGAAGTTTATGAATGGAGTACTTTCAAATCCAGAGGCACTTCAAAGACTTTTACTTGAAGGGAATAACTCTTTGGTGAATGTATATTCGTTTCCAGGACTTAAGTATTTAACATATGCACTAATTAATAACTCTACTTTAAGTGGTATATTAAATTACGTTATATTCATAGTAATAACCTTAGCAGTTTTTGCAATATTCTTATTTGTGGCAGAGAAGTTGTACTTTAAGGGTGTTATTGGAATTTCGGAAGCAGGATCGAAAAAGCGCATGTTAAGCAATGACCAATTAGCGAAGGGTTCATTCAAAAGATCTGCAGTTGTTTCATATACTCTTAAGGAATTAAGAATATTATTTAGAACCCCAATATACTTTCTTAATTGTATTTTAATAACTTTCATACTACCAATTCTGTTAATTCTACCGGCTCTAAGTCAACAGGATGGATTTAATACCTTAAGTAATCTTATTAATTCAAATTCCTTAGGTATCTTATTAATACTTGGTTTTTCATTCACTGTATTTATAACTTCGATGAACGCAGTAACGGCTACTTCCATATCTAGGGAAGGACATAACTATTTTGTTAGTAAATTTATACCAATCAGTTATATGGATCAGATAATGGCAAAGGTCTTAGCTGGCATAATATTGGGTATTGCAGGAACAGTTATGATGTTATTAACCGTCCTAATAGTATTTAGAATAAACATATATGTAGCATTATTAATATCTATAATTGGTATATTAGGTGTAACCTTTGGCTCTATGTTAGGAATAGCAATTGACTTATATAATCCAAAATTGAATTGGGATAGTGAACAGAAAGCAGTTAAGCAAAACCTAAATGTTGTATTGCATATGTTTTTTGGAACTATCTTTGCAGGCGGTACGATATATTTAGGTTTCATGCTAAAATTGGATTTAGGAATGACTATCTTGGCATTAATACTAAGTTATTTAGTATTTAATATTTTAATTTATAGATTTCTGGCAACTAAAGGGGTACAGTTATACAGTCAACTTAGTGATTAATTATTGTTTTTGAAATTTCCTCAATATGGGGTTAAGAAAAAGCAAACTACAAGTTTGCTTTAATTAGAAATGCTTATAGCTATATTAAACTAAAGATTCTAACCCTAACAACACTTCTTTGAAGTGTTGTCTTTTTTTACTTTTGTTAAAATCTTTAAATGGACAGCCCTTAGATGTTATTCTTTTAATAATACTTTCCATTGGGAACTGAGCTGGAGATAGGGAGTGAGTTACTTCGTTCCAAAATAGCGGTGTTGCAACCAAAGCCTCTTCATTTCCCCTTAAGGAATAAGGTGCAACGATAGTTTTTCCTAAGGCATGTTGCAAATAGTCTACATAGAGACGTTTTCCTCGGTTCTTTTTTAATCTTTCAATTGTAAACCAATTGGGTTCCCTTTGTATTAAATAGTTAGCGAGAAATTCAGTAAAACGTCTTGTTTCGTCATAGGTAAAAATATCATCTGGTAATGGGATATATAGCTGTAGTCCTTTATTTCCTGAGGTTTTCACAAAGGATATTAATTTTAACTTGTCTAAGATTTCCTTAAGAATTAAGGCAGCTTCCACAGCTAAGTTAAAATCCTCTCTGGAGGGTGGATCTAAGTCTAGTACTATTTCTGATGGATTTGAGGAAGTTATTAAGTTAAAGGGTGTATGCATATCTATAGCTACTTGATTGCCTAGCCATATTAGCGTAGATAACTGGGAGCATACAATATAATTAACACCTTCATTATTAAATGTGTCAACAAATTTTGGGGCATAATCAGGACAATTTTTTTGATAAAATGATTCTCTACCAACACCGTGGGGATATCTAATGACCGTTAGTATTCTATTATCTAAAAATGGCAGTAGATAAGGGGATATTTCTATAAGATACTGTAGATAATTCAATTTAGTAATGCCCTTAGAAGGCCATAGAGGTTTATTAGGACTTGTTATTTCCACATCTTGGCCTTCAATTGAGATGCTATGTCTATCTATTACTTTAGGCATTGTAATACTCCTTCGTTATTTATAGAATAAAATCAATAAAAGAGGGAGACCTCAAAATTCCATTTGATAAGAAACCTCTACCCTTTAACTTACACTTTAAAAGGGGTTGTAAATAGAAGTATTCGGAATCCTCTCTATGGATTAATTGTTTAGCAACTTTTAGCAAGGCTTCTCTTTGATTAGTACTTATTCCATTAAGTACTAGGCCTAGGGTAGTCCCATCCTTATGAGAGCATAGGAGTGCATTATCCTTTTTACGATAACCACTTATTATTGCATCGGTTTCTAACCAATTGATTACCTTTAACCAGTAGGATGAGCGTTTACCTAAATATGGGGAACTTAATTTTTTAGCAACCATCCCCTCTAAACCAAATTTTTTAACATGTTCGAAATAGTTTATTCCGTCTGCAATAATATGTGGGACAATGTTAACTATGTTATTTTCAACTATAATGTCTTCTAACAGGTCTTTTCTCTCTAAAAGGATTTTATTTCTTAAATCCTGCCCCTCATAATATAGGATATCGAATACTTTATAGGATATAGGGTTTAGAGTAATATGGTCAGCGATTTTTTCCTTTTTCCTCATACGAAATCTCTTCATTACGCCCTCAAAATCCTCTTTACCTTCTTTGGTTAAGCCTATAAGCTCACCATCAATTACAACATTTTTACTTAAGGAGTCTAACAGCTCAGGAAACTGTGTGTTTATTATACTACCATTTCTCGTATATAAAATCGGTTTGTAAATATTTGAAAATTGCACCCTTATACCATCATACTTTGGTTCAAATATGAAATCAGAGGAGTAGAAAGGGCCCGGGGCAGTCTCTAAAAGCATAGGTGGATAAAACATTGATTAAGCCTTCTTTCTTTCTTCGGTTTTCTTTCGAGTAGTGGTCTTCTTACCCTTTGTCTTTTTAATGCTCTCCTCTAAAGCCTTCATTATATCAACCACATTATTATTATCCAGTTGTTTAGCCTCGACACCCTTTTCGTTTGTCAGTTTATCTTGAATTAAATCCATCAATGCAGTTCTATAATCATCTGTAAATTTTTCTGGTTCAAAAGGCTCTGTTAGTTGATCAATTAATAAGGTTGCTGTATCCATTTCTTTTTTAGACAGTTCGATATTTTCTGGAATATTTGGGACATCCGAAACAGCTCTTACTTCATCAGGAAAATGTAGAGTTTCCATTATAATAGTATCGTTATAGGGTCGAATTACTGCAAGTTTTTCCTTAGAACGAATCATAATTTTAGCCAGTCCTATTTTACCTGACTGAGAAAGAGAATTTCGAAGTAGGGAGTAGGCTTTACCACCTCCGTTTTCAGGACTTAGATAATAGGATCGATCAAAGTAAATAGGATCAATTTCCTCAAGTTTTACAAAATTTATTATATCCACAGCCTTAGCCTCTTGATCTGCCTTTAATTTATCTAACTCTTCCTTGTCAAGTTCTATGAACTTATTTGGAGAGTATTCATAGGCAGAAATGATATCCTCAGCCTTAACCTCTTCATTACAGTGTTCACAGGTTTTTTTATATCGAATAGGATTTTTACATTTATTATGTAGCTGTCGTAATTTAATATCCCTATCTTCAGTAGCTGCATGAAGTTTAACTGGAATATTTACTAACCCAAAACTAATACTACCCTTCCAAACTGTATGCATTATAACACTCCTCATCATTTATTTAATATTTATAAACATTAGTGCTGTCTTCTAGTGGGTAAAATACAGCAACCTAAACTTCCTTGGGCTTTAATAATTTCTGTAAAAGGTACATAGGTTGTCACATAACCATGGTTATTTAATATGCTTGAAAAGTTTTCATTACTGCATAATACATTCTTGTTACCTAAACATACTATGTTGGAAGCTAAGGATGAAACTTCCGCGTCGGGGACATTTATAATGTTTTCAAATCTGTCAATGACTACTTCTGGGTTATATACACCCTTAGAAATAATACATGTGTCACTTTCTAGAATATTGAATGTGCAATCTAGATGAATTAAGGATTTGTTAATAATAACCTCGATAATTTCATAATTTAAATTATGCCTAAGAAGTACTTCTTTGAGTTCATTTATGGCCCTGGGCGTGGTCCTTTCTCCTAAACCTATAAAAATCATTTTATCATGTACAAGTACATCTCCACCTTCGATTTCATTTTCCATGAAATGAATATTATCTATATTCATTTTTTTTATGTAGTGGACAAGTTTTTTGGTTTCTAATTTTCTAGTAGGGTCAGTCATTTTAGAAATAAATAATATATTACTAACTACAAAGCCTATATCTCTAGTAAATACTTGATTTGGTTCGTCAGTCAATTCAAGAAATTCAATATTAACATTATGGGATTTGAGTACATTAATAAAGTAATTATACTGCTTCAGCATTAAGTTTTTATCAATGTCGTTGCAGAATCTTGCGTAATCATAAATAAGCTTTAAATTGGTAGGGTATGCCATAATACAATTACTAATGTGTGAATATTCGTCAATAATATATGGTCTCATGATGTCTGTTATCGCCCCCCCTACTATTAAAATGTTATCTCACTATATATAGTTTCCAAAAAAATAATAAAAATAAATAAAACATGGAGAGTGGAGGAGAATAATAGAATCCACATCTGTTTAAGGAATTGATAGTTTATGGTAGAATATATAATTAAACTAAGAGAGGAGCAGTTATAAATGGCTATAGTTGAAGTAACAATAATCCCTATAGGCACGTCATCTACAAGTATTAGTGAGTATGTGGCGGATTGCCATAAAGTATTAAAAAGATGTGGAGATATAAAATATAAATTAACTCCAATGGGAACGGTTATTGAGGGTGAATTAGATACTATTTTACAATTAATAAGTAAAATGCATGAGGTACCCTTTGATAATGGAGCAATGAGGGTAGTGACTTCAATAAGTATAGATGATAGAAGAGATAAGCAGGGAAGTATGCTGCAAAAGATAAACTCTGTGGAGACCAAACTTAAGAATTAGAAAGGAAATGTTATGAGGCTAAATTACAATATGGTTTTTGGTAGATTTATTAAAAAAATAAACCGTTTTATTGCTTACGTAAATATCGAAGGATATAGCCATCAAGTGCATATAATGAATACTGGAAGGCTCGGTGAATTGTTAGTTGAAGACGCTGAGGTAATGTTATCCCACGAACCCTCTAAAGCTAGAAAAACAGAATATGACTTAAGGATGGTTAAAAAGGACGGAATATGGATTTCTATTGACTCTCAATTACCGAATAAAATAGTTGAAGAAGGTATTAAACTGGGGCTTGTTGAGGAATTAAAAGAGTATAGAGAAATAACTAGGGAATCTTTTTATGGAAAGAGTAGATTTGATTTTAGGTTACAGGGGAAAGATACGTGCTTTGTTGAAGTAAAGGGTGTAACCTTAGAGCGGGATGGTTGGGGCTATTTTCCCGATGCACCTACTGATAGAGGGAAGAAGCATATTGAAGAGATGATTATGGCTGTGAAAGAAGGCTACAGGGGTGTGATTATGTTTTTAATACAGCACCCGGCTATAAATGGATTGTCTCCAAATAAAGTTATGGATGAGGCGTTTACAAATAAGTTGATATTTGCTAAAGAGCAGGGGGTAGAAATTTTAGCCTACGGATGTAAAGTGAGTTTAGAGGAAATAATTATAGATAGAAAATTGCCAGTTGATTTATATAAGTAAAAATTAATATGAGGTGAAGATTATGTATTTTGAAGAAAAAGGTGTTGAAAACACAGAGACAACATTAAAATTAGCTATAGAAACCGCACACAATAGAGGTATTAAGCATTTGGTAGTTGCATCAAATTCTGGGGAAACCGTTCTAAAGATTGAACAAAGTAATCACATGAATATAGTATGTGTAACCCATGTGAATGGTTTCGAAGAACCAGGATTAAATGAATTGCCTGATGAGATACGTAAGGAGTTACAGGATAAGGGTGTTAAGGTGCTTACTACGACTCATGTTCTAAGTGGTGCAGAAAGGGGATTAAGTAAAAGGTTTGGAGGAATTAATCCAGTCGAAATAATTGCACATTCGTTACGTATGATGGGTCAAGGCACAAAAGTATGTGTTGAGATTGCTACTATGGCATTAGATTCTGGACTAATACCCTATGGGGAACCTATTATTGCCGTGGGTGGTACTATAGAGGGTGCGGATACTGCTGTAATAATCACTCCATCCCATGCCAGTAGGATACTTGACACTAAAATACATGAGATAATATGTAAACCCTATAAAATATAAAGAATGGTGATTATATGCGTATATTTTTTGCATTAGAATTTGATAAAGGAATAAAGAATAAAATAAAAAATCAACAGCAAATTATTATTAACAATAGTTTGAAAGGGAATTTTACTTTAGAGGACAATTTCCATTTAACCCTTAAATATATTGGTGAAGTTAAAGAGACAGAGATTGGGCTATTAAAAGAGGCCCTTGTGATGGCAGCTAGTAATAGAAATTCATTTAATTTGTCCATAAAGGATTTAAGTTATTTTCCTAGAGGAAATAAGAAAATCTTATGGTTAGGTGTAACTAAAAATGAGGAACTAGATAGTCTATTTAAGACTTTGGATAGTCAATTGTCCCTTATAGGATATGAAGAAGAAGAAAGGCCTTATACTCCTCATATTACAATTGGTAGGGAAGTTGTGTTAAATGAAGATATAGCCCGACTCCAAGAACAAGTAAAAATATGTGAAAATGTTACGGTCAATAAGATATCACTAATGGAAAGCACTAGAATAGAAGGGAAACTGGCATACATTCCTATATTTACGGTAAATCTCATATAATTATATAAACTTTTCACTGTTTAAGAATTTTGGTATTTTTGTGGTAAAATATAATAAGGATTATATTGGGAAAGAGGGGAGAATATGAAATATAGAGTAGTGGGTACAACAATGCCTATAGTAGAACTAACACTGAATAGGGGTCAAGTTATAAAATCCCAGTCAGGGGCAATGAAATGGATGGATGATACGGTTGAGATGAACACAAACATGGATGGTGGTCTTGGAGGCTTTTTCAAGCGTACGGTTATGGGGGAAAGTGGTTTTTTGAATTTCTATAAGGCAACTAAGGACGGTGATCGTATTGCATTTGGGCACACGTTTCCAGGAACTATTATTGCAATTGATGTGAGCAAACAATCGTTAATATGTCAAAAAAGATCATATTTGTGTTCAACTGAAGATGTGGAGCTTAATATAGTTTTTCAAAAAAGGCTTGGTACAGGTTTTTTCGGTGGAGAGGGCTTTATTATGCAGGAATTAAAGGGAAGTGGAATTGCTTTTATTGAAATAGATGGGGAATCAATCGAGATAGATTTAGCCAGAGGAGAAACTATAAAGGTTGATACGGGTTCTGTAGGGATGTACGAATCTACAGTGGAAATGAATGTAGAGATGGTTAAAGGTGTTAAAAACGTTATATTTGGTGGAGAAGGACTATTTCTCACTAGATTAAAGGGGCCAGGAAAGGTATGGTTGCAGACTATGCCAATACAAAGTATGGCCGGGGAGTTATTTCCTTATTTACCTTTACAACAGAGATAATTTTAGACAAACAAGATAGGGAGGACTTATAGTGATTACAACTATCCTATTCGATCTAGATGGTACTTTACTGCCAGTAGATATGAATGTGTTTATTAAAGAATATTTGAAGGGGCTAGGATCAAAGCTAAAGGATTATTTTGAACCCAAAGAACTTTCAAAACTTGTGCTTGAGTGTACTAATCAAATGCTTGTAAGCAATGATTTAGAAAAAACAAATGAGGAGGTATTCTTTGATCATTTCTACAAGAATACTAATCATATGCCTGAAACATTAAGACCAGTTTTCGAAGATTTTTATATTAATGAATTTTCAAAGCTTAAGGAGTTTACAAGTGAAAATCATCTAATTAAGGAATCAGTAAGAATTTTAAAGGATAAGGGCTATAATCTTGTGGTAGCCACAAATCCACTGTTTCCAAAAAAAGCAATTACAAATAGGATTGAGTGGGCGGGGTTAAATACAAAAGACTTCTCATTAATAACAAGTTTTGAAAATATGCACTTTTGTAAACCTAATATAGAATACTATAGGGAGATTTTAGAACAAATAAAAAGGGACCCGACAGAATGTATGATGATCGGAAATGATGTTGAAGAGGATATGGTGTCTAAGAAATTAGGCTTAAAGACGTTCCTCATAGAAGATAATATAATTAAGAGGGGCGATGATCTCTCTAACATTGACTATAAAGGTAATTACGAAGATTTTTATAAATTTGTGTTGGAATTACCAGGGAGAGGTTGATATAATGAAGGCTATAGTTATTTATTATTCATTTGAAGGAAATACTAAATTAATAGCAAAAGAAATTGCAGGGGCAATCAATGCACATTTAGCGGAAATAAAACCTGAGAAAGAAATTGAATCAAAGGGGTTTATGAAGTACATATGGGGTGGTAGCCAGGTAATGATGAAGAAAAGACCTAAAATTTTACCACTAGATATAAACATAGATAATTATGATGTTATCTATATAGGAACACCTATTTGGGCTTGGACGTATGCCCCTCCAGTAGGAACTTTTCTAGATACCTACAATATCTCCAATAAAAAAATAGCCCTATTTAGCAGTAATGAGGGTCAAAACGGTAAGACATTTAGTCATTTCAAGGAAAAATTAAAAAACAATACTTTTTTAGGAGAAATTGATTTCTTTGCACCATTGAAATCCAATAAGGATGAATCGATACGTAAGGCAAGGGATTGGGCAATAGAGATGTTTACAAAAGCAAAAAGTGAGGTTTAAATATGAAAGATAATAGTAATATACATGTAGTAGTCGGTATGTCCGGTGGAGTGGACTCTTCTGTAGCTGCATATGTTCTAAAGGAACAAGGTTATAAAGTTACGGGTATTTTTATGAAAAACTGGGATGAGAGTGATGAGTTTGGGTATTGTACTGCTGCTCAGGACTTTGAGGATGTGAGACGGGTCTGTGAGCAAATTGGTATTCCATATTATACGGTCAACTTCGAAAAAGAATATTGGGACAGGGTTTTCGTCTACTTTTTAGATGAATATAAAAAGGGAAGAACACCTAATCCAGATGTAATGTGTAATAAAGAGATAAAATTTAAAGAATTTCTTGAGCATGCAATCAAATTAGGTGCGGATTATTTAGCCACTGGACACTATGCAAGAATTGGTCAGGAGGATGGTGAATTCCGCCTTTTAAGAGGTGTAGATTCGAATAAGGATCAAACGTACTTTTTAAATACCTTGGGCCAATATGAATTGTCAAAGGCTATGTTCCCTATAGGTGATTTACCTAAGAAGAGAGTTAGGGAGATAGCAGAGGAACAAGGCTTCGTTACAGCTAAAAAGAAAGATAGTACAGGAATTTGTTTCATTGGAGAGAGGGATTTTAAGGAGTTCTTAAGTAACTATTTACCTGCAACTCCAGGTGATATAAAAACCCCAGAAGGAGTAGTTAAAGGTAAGCATGATGGACTAATGTACTATACCCTAGGACAAAGAAAAGGTTTAGGTATAGGCGGGTCAGGTTCAGGAGAACCATGGTTTGTAGCTGATAAAGACCTTAAAACTAATACATTGATAGTAGTACAAGGGGAACAAAATCCTGCCCTATACTCCTATGGTCTTTATGCAACGGATATACATTGGGTGAGTAATATGGAGGCAAGACAGGTATTTGATTGTACTGCTAAATTTAGATATCGTCAACAGGACCAAAATGTAACTATACAAATGACGGGCAAGGATACTTGTAAAATAGTTTTCCACAAACCACAAAAAGCTGTGACTCCCGGCCAGGCTGTAGTTCTCTATGATGGGGATGTGTGTCTTGGTGGAGGTATAATTGATAAAACAATAAACGATCAAGATTCTATATAGTATTGACCCGCCAAGATGGTGGGTTTTTTATTTGAGAAGGATTAAACTATCTAGTTTGGACTAGATGCGTATAAAAATTGGTTAATTCTTTTTCTCTATAATTACCTTTATAGTTAGTGCACAAAGTCTTATATTTAGACAGTTAAGCTCTTGGATGGACATATTACTTCCAGGAGCTTCAAACATGTTAACATATAATTTATATATATAATGTGAAGTTCCAAATACTAACTTATAAAGCCAATATGTAAGGTATTAAAGTTATAATAACAGAAGAAAGCTATACTTCAAAATTCTCTTTCTTAGATAGAGATGAAATGCCTAGTTTTGAAAATTAGAAAGACGAGAAGTTCCAGTTCTCAGGAATAAGAGTCAAAAGAGGTATGTAGATAACAAAAAACAGTATTTTAATAAATGCCGATGTTAATGGTGCTGCTAATATAATTGGAAAAGCAGTTCTCGATGCTTTTAGAAAAGGAAATAGAGACGTAGTGTCAAGCCACTAGTGTTAGCGTTGCTAGCAATTGGTAGAAAATTAAATAAGATACATTAGCAACCCCCACTTCAAAATCCGTTAGGATTTAAGGGACGGGAGGTTCATAAGTTATAGATTTCGCCCTCCCTAGCAAGTCAAAACTTAGATGATTATTTGGGGTTTGAATGAATATGATATTGGTGCTAACCTACGAATGAGTCTAAAAGTAGATTCTATATTAATAGAGGAAATGGTAGTGACTGTATAAAGATGAGGATAGTAGGATATTAGTATTATCATTAAGCCGTAACTAAATATTTGGTGTGTATAGTTCTTTTGTCTAAAAACCATATTTCAGTTAAAAATAGTGAACGGGATAAATTTAGAAGATAATGGATGAAACAAGACTATAAAATAACTTCTATTTAATTTTAAAGCTGAGCAAATTATAAGCTAGATAAAAAAGTAAAGGTTACCGGAAGTTATCCTTATTTGAGGTGTTTTTAAGATGGACTATCTTAAATTTTAAAATATTTGTAAAGGTATGGTGCTTCTCTCGTATTTAAGTAGCACCATACAACATTTGAAGTCACTTGATTTTAGAGAGACGGAGTTTCTATTAATAAACTAGTTGTTACCATAAATAATTAAATATAAAATTGTAAAACTTTAGCTAGATAAATATTATTCTGTTTTAATAGCTTCTAAAGCGCTTAGCTTCATGGCTCTACGGGCAGGGTAGAAGCCAGAGATTAGTCCCACTAAGGTTGTAAATAGAAGCGTCGATAATATTAGCCATAGGGGTATAATCGAAATTTTAGTATTTTCGCCACCAGGACCAAAGAAATTCATAAATTGAAAGCCCACTGAGTTAAGAATGTATGAGGCAATTAAACTTAATGAAACACCTAAGATACCACCAACAAATCCAATCATTCCTGCTTCAAATAGAAATAGCCTTCTTATATCCTTTAGTGACGCTCCGACGACCTTCATGATGCCAATTTCCCTAGTACGTTCATATATGGACATTATCATTGTATTAGTTATACCTAACGCTGCAACTAATAGGGATATTGCCCCGATCCCTCCTAAAACCGCCTGTAGTATAGATGAGGTTTTTTGTAAAGATTCTAAATAGTCACTTAAGCTATAGGCATTAAAGCCCATATCTTTAATCTGTTGTTGAATGTTTTGTACTTCCTTTATATTTTGAACCTTAATCATAACCCGATTATAGCCCTGTTGACTTTGGGGTTTTCGATCCCTATTATTTTGGGATCTACTATGCTCTTCAACAATCTTTTTCAATTGACCTATGGGCATAAAAGCTGAATAATCCTTTTCCCAATCCCCTTCCTGTAATAAGCCAACTCCTTTGATTTTATACGATTTAGGTTTTATTTGATCTTCTCCATATCCAGTATCAAAGGTTAGCTCCAATTTATCCTTTAAGACATTAACATTAGAACCCGTTCCTTGGCCATAGTGAGCTCTACTCTTTGGGTTATAAAACTGTTGATCAACAAATGATCCGAATACCACATTAAGGGTGTCACCAGACTCTAAAAGTCTTCCATCACTTATCTTAAACTCAAATTTTTCCATAACATCGGGATTGATACCTTTAATGGAGATATAGGATTCATATTTTCCTGAAATTATTTTCACATTAGACTCTAATAATGGAGTAACTGCCTCAACTCCAGGAATTCCAATAAAACTATTAACAGCAGAATCATCTAAAATTAAGTTTTTTTGATGAGGTCCAGGTGGTCTTCCTCCCTCTTGATACATTTCATACGATGGATTAACATTAATAATGCTTAGGCTCCCCATACGGCTTATTTCCTGTTTAAAAGCTTCATTCATGCCAAATCCAAGGGATACCATCGTAATTATGGAGGATGTACCTATAATAACTCCTAATATAGTTAAAAATGTTCTCAACTTTCTTCTCCAGAGATTTTTTACTCCCATTCTTATAAGCTCTATACTATTCATCTAGAAACATACCCTTCTCTTTATTTTTTCTTTTTATTCTTAAGAACATAGCTATGACAATAATCAATAGTACAGTAATAGAGGAGGCTATCCAAATTTTAGTTTTGTTATTAGCATCTTCCGTAGGCATATCGTTAATATCCGGTGGCATTTCTTCAATCTGCATCTCTATTACATTTACTGAGAAGTTTTTTCTAAATTCAATCTTCTCACCAGCAGGATTATCATAGGTGAAAAGGACGCTTCCTTCCAGTGGACCTGGTGAATTAGGTGTTATATATGCTTCATAATAATCGCTTTTCCCGGATTCAAAGTTACCGACAAAATAACTCCCTTGCTCTATATTAAAATTACCTTCAGTTTTTAGCATAAGATTGTACAGGGTTACCTTACCCATATTATAAAACTCAAGGGAGATAGGAAAGGGTTGTCCAACATAGGCATTGACGGCAGGAATTAACAATTCTCCAGTTTCAAGTCTGCTCGGTTGTATTACTGGTATACCTATCAGTTCAGAGGCCTTATATTCATTCCCGTCTAAATCTTCATACTCAAAATTAGCTGAAATAGTATAGGTTTTCTGCTTAGCATCTGGTACTGTATAAAGAGCTATATTTTTTTCAACTGCAGATTTCGGGTCTATATAATCAATAAAGAATGTATTACTACTGTTGACTGGGGTAAAAACATTACCACTAGTCTCAGTTTTTTCATCAACGGTTAAATATATTTTTATATTCTGTATGGGCTTTTGGTTATGTGTATTTAAGAATGACATGTTTAAATTATAATTTTCCCCGGCCTTTACCATATTCGGAGAAGCAACGTATTGATCTATTATTAGTTTAGGTATTGACTTAGTTTCAGGTGCTTTAGAGCTAGTTACAGGTATAAAAATCTTCTGTGTTTCTTCATATGTTTTATTGCCATCATCCTTGTACTCTAAGTGTATATCTAAATCATAAAGGCCAGTTTCTAATGTATCAGGTGAGTTAAGGGTATATGATATATAACTTTGATTTCCACCCAATATTTTAGTATGATGGCGAACATTGGAGGAGTTTAATATACTAAGTCCATCGGTTTTTAAGCCATTCAAAGTAATTTTTATATCCTTAGCCCCAATGCTACCAATGTTTTGGAGTGAGAACCCTAGATTTAATGTTTCCCCAGCAGTAAGAGTAGTAGGGGACATACTTATATCCAATATAGAAAATTTTGGAAATGTATTATTATTTATAACTTTAATATAAAGTGTTTCGGAAGACTCAAAGGGATCTCCATGGCTATTAGTGAACTTACAATTTAGTTTCAACTGGTATGTCTTTTCATCAGCAGTTGGGTTAACAAAAAAATCAAGATTATAATCTCGAGAACCATTTGAAGAAATGGATGAAATGTTGCCAGAACCTCCAGTAGATTTATTAAAAGTAAATGGTATATCTTGTCCTTCAAAAGAAGTAGTAATAACAATATTTTGAGCAGAGTGGTTACTACTATTTTTAATAGAAATAGGTAAGGATACATTTTTACCTGCCTCTGCAGTTAAATTATTTCGTGTCGAAGCACTTAATCTAGGAACATTTTTAGTAGTGTCCACTTCTTTAACTGGTTCAGGCTCCTTATACTGAGCTGTCTTGATACCAACGTAATCAACAGTTGAAAGAACGGTACCTTGCTTTGTATATGTAATTCTTATTGAAAGTCTCTGATTTGTACCCCCTGTATACATTATGGGTATATTCTGTACTACGAAGGATTCCTCATCATCAGTAAGCTCAGAGGCAACAAAAATGTTAGAGCCGCTGCCTAATGGATAGAAAGAGTCATTTTCTAGTACTGTTACGTATATATTATTTAGGGTTTCACCAGATCTGTTTTTGAGGTTAAGACTTAGGTTTATTGTATCACCCTCATAGACCGTATATGATAAACCATTGTGTTGAGAAATATGAATATCAGTGAGAGTACCTGTGTCGAGCGTTGCAAAGGCAAATAAGTTTGAATTAAGTAGAGCAATAATTAGTAATAGAGTAAGTGATTTTTTCATCATATGATCCCCCTAGTATCATTCTGTTCAATTCTATCTATTTCCCCATCTTTAATATAGACTACTTTATCTGCATAATGACTTATTTCAGTATCGTGGGTTACTATGATTAAAGTTTGGTTATTTTGACGAGCTATATTGGTGATTAGCTCCATTATTTCTAATGTAGTTTTTGTATCTAGGTTTCCTGTTGGTTCATCTGCAAAAACAATAGAAGGTTTTCCAATAAAGGCTCTGGCAATACTGACTCTTTGTTGTTGTCCCCCGCTTAGTTGAGTGGGCTTATGATTTAAACGTTCTCCAAGTCCTACGGCCTGTAGCATTTTAGTAGCAGCTTTCATCCGACTTTTTTTAGATACACCCTTAAAAATTAGAGGTAGACTTACATTTTCTAAGGCCGTTAACATAGGTAATAAGTTATAGGATTGAAAAACGAACCCTATGTTCTCCTGCCTAAACATGGCAAGCTGCTTTTCATTCATTTTTTCTACTGAGTGATTATTTATAATTATCTCACCCTTAGTTGGTTTTTCTAAACCAGCCATTAGGTTTAATAAAGTACTCTTACCAGAGCCAGAAGTGCCCAGCAAGCAAAAAAACTCACCCTTCCTAATAGATAGGTCAATCCCCTTAAGGGCATATATTTTTTCCTCTCCCATCCTATATGTTTTTTTCACTTTCCTAAGATTAATAGTATATTCCAAATGTTAAGCCCCCTTGTAAAAAATTCCATATAGCATAATTATTATACTCTTTTGTAATATAAAGTTAAAGTATAGTAGTTAATATTTTGATAATTAATACATAAAAGCTCACAAAAAAATGTTAGAAAGAATACTATGATATCACAGGTTCATGATTTTATTAACAATGAAGGAGGAAAATATATGAACTATGATTGTATGCCAGTTTATCCGCCTGTAATGCATTACCAAGTGTATCCAATCCCTTTTATGCCAGTTGATCCATTATTTGCACACGCATATGTACCATACCAAACTTATATGATGGCATATCCATTACCTGAAGCTTTGGAAAAGGGGACTTTATTCCCAGAGTTATACTTCCCTTATGTTTCAGAGGAAAAGAAATGGGGTGGCTGTAAATGACACATGATAGAGTAGCGTTATTACAAAAATTACAGGAGACTGAGTTCGCAGCTATAGAGTTAAATCTATATTTGGATACTCATCCTCTAGACCAAAACGCCTTAATGCAATATAACCAATTAGCATGTCAATTACAAATGTTAAAGCAGCAATATGAAACGGCTTACGGGCCACTTTTAAATTTTGGATTCTCTCCAAGTCAGTTTCCATTCAGATGGCTTGAAGGGCCATGGCCTTGGGAACGCCAATATTAATAGAAAGGAGGAGACGAGTGTATGTGGATTTATGAAAAGAAACTTGAGTATCCAGTTAGAATTGAAAAATGTGACATAAGAATGGCAAAATATTTATTTACCCAGTACGGTGGGCCGGATGGAGAATTATCTGCTGCCATAAGATATTTAAATCAAAGGTATACTACACCGACTAATGAAGCTAAAGCATTACTTACGGACATAGGAACCGAGGAACTTGCCCATGTGGAAATGATTGCTACAATGATTTATCAATTGACAGAAGACGCCACGGTAGAAGAGTTAGAAGCAGCAGGCTTAGGATCAAACTATGCTATTAGAAATAGAGCATTATTCCCAACAGATGCTAACGGTGTTCCGTGGACGGCGGCATATATTCAAGCCCATGCTGATCCTATTGCAGATTTACACGAAGATTTGGCAGCTGAGCAAAAAGCTAGAACAGTATATGAAAATCTATTGAATTTGACTGATGACCCAGGAATGCAGGACGCTTTGAGATTTTTACGTGAAAGGGAAGTTGTTCATTTCCAAAGATTTGGTGAAGCCTTAAGAATAGTTCAAGAATATCAAGAAGCGAAAAAATACTATTAACATAGAACTTTTAAATAAGGGTGGCTTAAAAAAACACCCTTATTATGTTTTTTTGTTATAATGTTAATAAAAGGCATTAAAATAACGGGGATATATTGAACTACATAAAATAATACTATGATTAGAAGTGAATTTTAATATTGAAAGGATAAACAGACTATGTTATCAAGATTATTTATAATTGCTATTACGCCAACAATTGCATTAGGTACTGCAATATATTTAACTGATAGATATGATAAGGAACCACCAGCTTTACTGTTCAAAGTGTTTTTTCTTGGGGCGCTATCGGTTATACCAGTTGCTATAGTTGAGAAACTGCTATTAGGTTTTAATATATTTCCAGGACTTTTAGGAATAGCATATATGTCGTTTATAGTAGCAGGTTTTACTGAAGAATATTTCAAAAGGGCAGTAGTACTTTACGGTGCATTTAATAACAGACATTTTAATGAAAAACTAGATGGTATAGTTTACTGTGTTTTTTCTGCTTTAGGTTTTGCTACGATAGAAAATATTATGTACGTTGTTTATCGTTTTTCAGGGAACCCATATGTGGGTATTATGAGAGGGTTATTATCCGTTCCAGCCCATGTTTTATTTGGTGTTACTATGGGGTACTACCTATCATTAGCTAAATTTACTGATGACCAGCAACTAAAGAGCAAATTTTTTAGACGATCACTATTTGTCCCAATTGTGCTGCACGGTATTTTCAATTTTATTTTAATGGCTAAAGTGACTGTTTTAATGTTACTGTTTATACCATTTGTTATTTATCTGTGGAAAATCAATCTAGTAAGATTAAACAAGTATGCTAGTTATAGTAGGAAAGACAATGAGATAATAAAAAAAGATAAGGACGAATAAAATTCGTCCTTATCTATTAATAACATAATTATCTAACTTGGTTAGAAATAATTTTAACCATAAGCTCCATTGAAGCATTAGTTGGGATTGTAAAAGTACCCGATTGAAGTCGAGATAATAGATTTAGCCTTTCTGCCTCCGAGATAAATGCATTAACATCATCTATTAAACCATTGTCTTTTAATATATTACCAATTGCGCTTCCAGTTGACCCTGCTGGTATTGTAATTGAAATATCATTAACTACAATTATTTCATTGTCACTAGGTGTTGCTGGTTGCTCTGGTACTTCTTTTTCTTCTTCTACCTGTTCTTGTTCAATTACTGATTCTTCCACATCATCTTTAGGTATTTCTTCTTCATCTTTTTTTGTTTGATCTACATCCTCTTCATATTGAACAGGACTATTTTCAGCCAAAACTACGTTGTTACTAGGAAGCCATGAGCCCAAATTCCAGTTAACAACCAGGAACATAGCTATTGCGATGATAACTGCTAGAAGTATATCCGTATAATCATGTATAACGTCCTTAAATTTTTCCATCGGTACTTCACCTTCTTTAGTTTTATTCTACTACTAGAATAACATAAGTAAAATTATAAATTCAATAAATTATACTAAGAAATATAAGGAATTAAAAATTGTAAGTTTATATAATGATAAAACTAGTTGTACAATAGGGAAATATATAAAGAATTTTACATATAATTTACTTTTAAAGTTATAATATGAGTAAAATCATAATATACAATTATTAAATAAAGAAATGTATAAAATTTAGTAAGAAGTTAGGGGAGGTAGATTTAAGTGGCTACAAAAGTAAAAAACATTGGTTCGGTTGAAAGTTTAACGAAAATTATACGAGGTTCAAAAAAGAAACCAGTTTTTATATTTAAGCATGAAGAAACTATAGCTGAAAGCCAAGAGGCATACTCAGAGTATCTAAGTTTCATTGAAGATAATGAGGATGATATTCTATTTACAGCTATAAATGTTCGTGAAGATGTGGAGGTTTCAGAGGCAGTGGAGGAGATGTTAGATGTTAGCGATACCGTACCACAATTAATATTATTAATTGATGGGGAAGTTGCTTGGGATGATAAGGGATCTAACATTAGCTTTGATAATATTCTAGAGGTTGTGGATGAGTTTATTACTATGTAATAAGGAAATTATGCCCCTGTCATAATTAACAATAACAGATGTTGATTTATAATTGCTACAGTGTTAAAATATAATGTAGATTCTGACAGGGGGATGGAAATGAAGAAAGAAATAATTGAATGGATAAAGGTCATTGCAATATCATGTATTATAGCTTTTGTAATTACAATATTTGTGAAACCAACAATTGTAAAACAGTATTCAATGAGCCCTACTTTGAATAATAATGATTTTTTATTAATTAACAGATTTTTATATACTAATAATGGAGCTCCTGAAAGAGGGGATATTATTGTATTCAAGTCTAATATAAAAACTGAGCGTGGTGGAAATAAACTACTTATTAAAAGAGTTATAGCAATACCCGGAGATAGACTTACAATACATGATGGTCAAGTATACATAAATGAGCAACTGCAAGAAGAAGAGTATTTACCTAATATACCAACATCAGGGGAAATTGATTTAGTAATTCCGAAAAATAAATTATTCGCTATGGGGGACAATAGAGGTAATAGTTTGGATAGTAGAGATTCTGCTCTTGGACTAGTCGATAACGAAGATATAATAGGTAAAGCTTTTTTAAGGCTTTATCCGCTTAAAAAAATTGGATATTTATATTAAATAGAGCGAGTCCTATCTGAAAATGATAGGATTTTTTTGTGTTTTCTGAAAAATAAAAAGAATTAAATTTAGTAATAAAAATATCTAAATTGTAAATCATAAATAGGAGAAATAAATTATTAAGGAGGAAATACTGATGAAAGTTAGAGACATTATGACTAAACATGTATTTGCCGTTGATTCGCAAAGTCCTATAAATGAAGTTGCAAAACAAATGAAGGATTTGAATGTAGGATCAATACCAGTATGTAGTAATGGAAATAATCCAGTGGGTATTGTAACGGATAGGGATATAGTAATTAGAGGTATTGTAGAAAACGTAGATTATTCTTCAAGCGTCGATAAAGTTATGTCTAAAGAATTAATATGGATAGGGCCAGATGCCCATGCCCATGAAGCTGCTAGATTAATGTCAGAAAATCAAATCAGAAGACTTCCAGTAGTAGAAAATGGGAAGATCATCGGTATGCTAGCAATCGGAGATTTAGCTGTTAGAAATATATATGTTGATGATGCTGGTAAGGCTCTAAGTGATATATCTACTCCAAGTAGACCTATGAAATAAAGCTCAATTAAAGTTCCTGTTTAGGCAGGAACTTTTAAATTACATAGAGAATTTTACATAGTGGTATATTATGTATAATACTTAATATTATACATATAAAAGAGATTATAAAATAGGGGGACTTTTTAATTATGACTAATGGAAAATCCAATGGAATAATCACGATTACAATAAATGATTCTAAATCATATGAATTTAATAAAGGAGTATCACTAGAGGAGATAGCTAAAAGTCTACAAGAATTTAATAAGGATTTAATTGTAGCTGCTTTAGTTGATAACGAATTAAAAGAACTAAGCTATATTTTAGATTCGGATTGTGATATTAGATTTTTAAATGCATTTACAACCACCATCGGTTCACGTATATATCAGAGAAGTTTATCTTTTATATTTATAAGGGCTAGTATGGAGTTATTATCGGGCTGTAATGTGACTGTGGAGCATTCCTTAAGTAAAGGGCTATATTGTGAAATCCATTACAAAAGAAAAATAGATAAGGAAGATGTTGAAAGAATAGAAACTAGAATGAGAGAAATTATTTCAGAAGATGTACCATTTGCTAAAAGTAGAATTCCGATAAATGAAGCAAGGGATATCTTCAAAGAATACGGGCAATTAGGAAAGGTTAATCTACTAAAATATAGAGAAAAACCGTATATTAATATTTATCAGTGTGGCTGGCTAAAAAACTATTTTTATGGATATATGGTACCATCAACTGGATATATAAAAGATTTTAGATTGCAATTTTATGACCCGGGTGTAGTATTGCAATTCCCTAGAATAGAAGAAGGGGGAACAATACCTGAATTTGAAGAACACCCTAAATTGTTTAAAATATTTAGAGAGTCGGAAAAATGGGGAGAAATACTAGAAATCGATTATACATCTGCTCTAAATGATATGATTATCTCAAGAAAAGAGAGTGAGTTCATTAGGATAGCTGAGGCTCTACATGAAAAGAAAATAGCTGAAATAGCCGATCGTATATCGAAAGACATACATGAAAAAAGGATTATTTTAATTGCTGGGCCAACTTCGTCCGGTAAAACAACCTTTGCTCAGAGGTTAATGGTTCAATTAAAGGTAAATGGCATAAAGCCAGTAGCTATTTCACTAGATGACTACTTTGTTAATAGAGAAGATACACCAATAGATGAGTTTGGTGAGTATGACTTTGAGTCTTTATACGCTATTGATCTTACCTTATTTAATGAACACTTACAGTTGTTATTAAAGGGTGAAGAAGTAGAAATCCCGACTTTTAATTTCCATAAAGGGGCAAGAGAGTTCACAGGTCATAAAGTGCGTATAGCTGAAGATCAACCAATTATATTAGAAGGTATTCATGCATTAAACGATGAATTAACAAGATCAATAGCAAAGTCAAATAAGTTTAAAGTATATATTAGTGCCTTAACACAATTAAATATTGATGAACATAATAGAATACCTACAACTGATACTAGATTAATTAGAAGAATTGTTAGGGACAGTAAGTTTAGGTCGAACGATGCCCATAGAACCTTGTCCCTATGGTCATCAGTAAGAAGAGGTGAAGAAAAAAATATTTTCCCGTTTCAAGAAGAAGCAGATGCAATGTTTAATTCGGCTTTATTTTACGAGTTAAGTGTACTTAAAAAATATGCTGAACCATTGCTTAGACAGGTGGAACCTGAAAGCCCTTATCATGCAGAGGCCAAAAGGCTTTTAAAGTTCTTAAATTATTTTGTTGCATTAGAAAATGAAGAAGAAATTCCTAAGACATCTATAATGAGGGAGTTTATTGGGAAAAGTAGTTTTAAGTAAACTAAAGCGTGGTTGTTAAACCACGCTTATATTATATATATAAGGGTGGTAATATGGAAAATTTATATAAAATTCTATCTATTGTTTTAATTGTTCTTGGAATTATTGGTATATTTGTACCAGTGCTTCCTAGTGTTGTATTAGTATTGATAGGTATTTTTGTATATGCTTATATTACTAATTTTACTATTATATCAATTAAACTAATAATCCTATTTAGTATCCTTACAGTATTATCAATGCTTTTGGATTACTTAACAACAATTATTATTGCAAAGAAATACAATATTTCAACGACTAATTTAGTAGGTATGCTTCTATCGGGTTTAGTTGGTTTTTTGGTATTAAATGTTGTGGGATTAGTTATTGGTCAAGCATTAGGTATTGTTGTTTTTGAGTTAATCTCAGGGGAAAATTGGATAAAATCAATAAGGAAAGGTAGTTTATCTTTTCTTGGGTTTGTTATCAGTGTAATAGTTAAGGTTTTTGTTGTTTCCCTTATGATTGGAATTTTTGCTGTAAAAGTTATTTTCTAAAAAAAGTGCAATTCTTTCCCTCTAATGAATAGGATATTAGGAGACTTCAATTGTTAGGGGGGATAATGTGGAAAAGTATAAAACACTACCATATTCACAATTACGAAGGTATAGTAACTTGAGTAATCTATCATTCAGGACTACTGATGAGATCTCTAATATTAATAGCATATTAGGTCAGAGGGCTGGAGAAGATGCTATGAATTTTGGACTTAAAATTGATCATGCCAGCTATAATATTTATTTGAGTGGCGATAAAGGAACTGGTAAAACAAATTATACTAAGAGAGTCATTAATGAAATAAGCAAGGAAAAAGCAATTCCTAATGATTGGTGTTATGTTTATTGTTTTGATACTCCCAGAAATGCAAAGGCACTCAGTTTACCTGCGGGGCTAGGTAAAGTATTTCAAAAAGACATGGATAAATTACTTGAGGATTTATTGGTGAATGTGCCGGAGGCATTTAACAGTGATGATTATGATAGGCAAAAAAATGATATAGTTAAACAATATCAGGAACAGAAGACTACTCTATTACAATACCTGACAGAGTTTTCTAAAGAAAGACGTTATCTCTTAAAAAACACAAGTTCTGGGTTTGTATTCACACCCATCAAAGATGATGAAGATGAAGATGAATTTCTAGAAAAGGATTTAGAAGAAATCCATGAAGAGGCATTAAATGTCATGCTTAAAATTAAAAACCTAGAAATCCAAGCGAAGAACCAAATTGTTAAACAAGAAAGTGATTGCGCACTTTTTGTGGTAAAACCTCTAATTGATGAACTCATTACTAAATATAAAGAACATATTAAAGTAGTTGACCACTTAAATATTGTTGAGAATGACATTGTGGAAAACATATATTACTTTATACCTGATGAGGGAGAAGAGGGTTCAACAATAGATACGAAGAAACTACTAAATGACCCATTTTTAAAAAGATATAGGGTAAATCTATTTATAGATAATAGCAAAACTAATGGTGCTCCGGTAATTTTCGAGTATAATCCTAGCTTGAACAGATTAACAGGGGTTATGGAATACGAGAATGTAAACGGTGTTACGAAAACAGATTTTCTAATGGTAAAGCCTGGATCTATTCAATTGGCAAATGGAGGATATCTAATTCTAGAAGCAAAACAATTACTCACTAATCCATATGCCTGGGATACTTTAAAAAGGATACTACAGACTAAAGAGATTGCAGTTGAAAGTTTAGGCAGTCAGCTGGGTATATCTGAATCAGTGGCACTAAAATTAGAGGCTATTCCTATTAAACTTAAGATAATAATGATTGGTAGTGAAATGATTTATCATTTACTATATAACTATGATGAAGATTTTCAAAAATTCTTTAAAATATTAGTGAATTTTGACAATGAAATGGATAGAAATGATGACAGTGAATATAAAATAGCTCAGTTTATTAAGAGTTATACTACCGAACAGAATATATTACCCTTTGATCCTAATGCTGTGGGAAGAATTATAGAATATAGTGCTAGATTAACAGGGAATCAAAACAAATTATCCTTAAAATTTAATAAATTAATTGAGGTAATTATTGAATCCAATGAATGGGCGAAGATAAGTAAAAGAAATATGGTTACAGCAGTTGATGTTGATGAGGCTCTCCATAAGAAATTGAATAGAGTAAATAAATATCAAAATAAGGTTGAGGAAATGTATGATACGGAAAAGGTGTTAATTGAAGTAGAAGGATATAAAGTAGGTGTAATCAATGGCCTTTCGGTCATTAGTTTAGGAGATTATAGCTTTGGGAAACCAAGTGTTATTACAGTTACTAGTGGTATGGGTAAAGAAGGAATTATTAATATAGAGCGCGAAGTGAATCTCAGTGGAGATATATACGATAAGGGAGTAATGATTATTTCTGGATTCATTCATGAAAAATTTGCACAGCAAAAAAATATTAGCTTTACATCCAGAATCTGTTTTGAACAGTCCTACGGAGGTGTAGACGGGGATAGTGCATCAAGTGCTGAAATCTATGGGTTGATGTCTAGTTTAGGTAAGATACCATTGAAACAAAGTATAGCTGTAACTGGTTCTGTAAATCAAAAAGGTTATATCCAACCTATCGGGGGTGTAACAGAAAAGATTGAAGGTTTTTATGATCTTTGCAAAAAAAGAGGATTTTCTGGGGACCAGGGCGTAATAATTCCTTATCAAAACATCAATGATCTAATGTTAAAGGATGAGGTTGTCGATGCTGTTAAGGATGGATTATTCCACATCTATACAGTAAAACATGTTAATGAAGGCATAGAAATTATTACAGGATTAGATCACAAGAAAGTTTATGAGATGGTCGAAAGTAAATTGAGTCAGTATTTAGATAATAAAATTTAAAAACAAAAGAGGGGAAGGATTCGATGAGTATTCATGAGCTAAGCTACTTAAAAGAGAAAATTGAGGATTTGAAAAAAGATGGAGTCTATAGAAAACTACCTGTATTAGAAGGCCCAAATGATGCAGAAATTATTTTAAATGGGAGAAATGTAATCAACTTATCCTCAAATAACTATTTAGGATTTGCCAATCATCCGAAAATAAAAGAAGCATCAATAAAAGCTATAGAGAAATATGGGGTTGGTGCAGGGGCTGTTAGAACAATAGTTGGAAATATGGATATACATGAAGAGATGGAGCGGGTGTTAGCAGAATTTAAAAAGGAAGAGGCTGTCATGGTTTATCAGTCTGGTTTTAACTGTAATGCAGGAACGATACAAAGTGTTACTGATGAAGAGGACTTAATTATATCAGATGAGTTAAATCATGCCAGTATTATAGATGGAGCAAGACTAAGTCGCGCTAAGAAAACTGTTTTCAAACATGGGGATGTAAATCATTTAGAATCAGTACTAAAAGAAAACAGAGCAAAATATAGAAATATACTTGTTATAACTGATGGGGTATTTAGTATGGATGGGGATATTGCGCCACTACCGGATATAGTAGAAGTTGCAGAGCGTTATGACGCAATGACTTATGTGGATGATGCCCATGGTTCAGGGGTTTTGGGAACCAATGGAAGGGGAACAATAGACCATTTCGACTTACATGGAAGAGTTGACTTTACTATAGGCACATTATCTAAAGCCATAGGGTCAGTAGGGGGATACGTTGCGGGCAGTAATACTATGAGGGATTGGTTAAGTCATAGGGGAAGACCCTTATTATTTAGTACTTATTTACCTCCTGCAGTAGCTGGTGCAGTTATTGAAGCAGTGAAAATATTAATGTCAACTTCAGAATATACTGATAGACTGTGGAATAATGCTAACTATTTTAAAGAAAAAATGAAGTCCATGGGTTACAACATAGGGAATAGCAAGACCCCTATTACACCGGTTATAATTGGTGGAGAGGATAAAACTATGAAATTTAGTAGAAGACTTTTAGAAGAGGGACTATATGTCTCTGGTATTGTATTCCCAACTGTCCCATTGGGCACTGGTAGGGTGAGATGTATGGTAACTGCTGACCATACTAAGGATCAGCTAGATCGTGCATTATATATCTTTGATAAAGTCGGTAGAGAAATGAATGTAATAGAATAGATTTTATATAATAAACTATATATGTAATAAAAAAACAGTGTTAAGTGAAGTGACCCCATAAAGTTAGACAGATTATTTCCTTAAGCAGCATCTTGGGCATGAATTCGGAATTTTACCGGACTCATGCCTTTTAATTTTGCCTTAATTCGTTTGTTGTTATAGTAATTTATATATTTTTCTAGTTCTTGTTTAAAGTGCTCAATACTCTCAAATTCCTTGAGATAAAGAAATTCAGACTTCATGATACCAAAGAAGTTTTCAATTACTGCGTTGTCGTAACAGTTACCTTTACGTGACATGCTCTGAGTAATCCCACGCTTTTCAAGAGCATGGCAATACTGTTTCATTTGATAGTGCCAGCCTTGATCAGAGTGAATCAAGAGTTCGTCCTTGTCTGTTAACCTTTCAAATGCTTGGTCAAGCATCGTAGAAACTAGTGAATAAACTGGTCTCGAACCAATTGTATATGTAATGATTTCTCCATTATATAAATCTAACATAGGTGATAAATACAGTTTCTCACCAAACAATTTAAATTCCGTAATATCTGTTACCCATTTTTCATTTGGCTTTTCAGCCTTAAAGTTACGTTCCAAAATATTTGGTGCAATGTTGCCCACTTTCCCTTTGTATGATCGGTATTTCTTAATACGAACTAGACTTTTTAACCCCATTTCCTTCATGATACGCTGAACTTTTTTATGATTAACTATCTGCCCTCGATTCGCTAATTCATCTCGAATCCGACGATAACCATAACGACCTTCATTTTCGTTATAAATTGATTGAATCAATACTTTCAGCTGTTCATCTAAATCAGGCCGATTAAAGTTTTTCACCAAATAATAATACGTACTACGCCGAATCCTAGCAAGCAGAAGAAGTGATTTCACCGAAAATTCAAGCCTTAATTCATAGACTACTAGCGCTTTGTCTTGTTTGGTAATTTTTCCTTGTTTTGAACTAAGGCATTCAACTTTTTTAAATATTCATTCTCCATCCGTAAACGTTCATTTTACGCTTGCAATTCCTCTATAGACCCATTAACTGGTGCTTGATCTTTCGTTATGTTATGGTTTTTATTTTTCATATATGGACGCCCCTTTTTCTTCAGTTCTAGGGCATCAAATCCTTCTGTTTCTGATTACTTTTTCCACTGATATATCGTAGAAGGTGAAGGAATATTAAAAATAGCGGCTGTTTCTCGGATAGACGTCCCTTGTTCTATCATATAATTAAGTACATCTATTTTATACTGATGTATACGCTGTATAGGGCTTATTAAAAGCTTCTTCTCCATGTAGTTGATATTGCTTTATCCAATTATGTAAGACAGCATGATTTACGACAATTTTATCAGCAATTGTTCTATATCCTTGTTTTCCTTCTAAGTATTCTCTTACTGCTCTGATTTTTTCTTCTTTCGTAAATTTTGACATAAGAAAAGCACCTCCATTTGTTAGAGTGGTGTCTAACATTTGGGGTGCATTTCAAAGGGCACTGTTTTTTTATTACATAGAAGTTTTTTGGTAGGATTTACAGATTTGTTAAATTACACCTTTCTATACCATGTTTATTATTAAATAAATTGGGGCATTTTAAAAGGTGACGTTAACAAATTGGAGGCGAAATGGATTGTTAAGAAGTAAAAAAAGTTTGATTATTTTATTATTATACTTTGTTATGCTATTTAGCATAACCATTCTTATATATGGATGTTCGGCAGAGAAGGAAGAGGAGCAAAGGGTAACTACTGTAGAAGTAATACCAGTAGAAAAAAAAGATATATCCCAGTGGATAACATTAACTTCACAATTACAACCTATGGAAAATATTATGATATTCTCAAAAACCCCCGGTTTAACTGTTACAGATTTAAAAGTAAAACTAGGTGACCGTGTTAGGGAAGGGGATTTGCTATTTGAATTAGATAAGAGTCTAGTTAGACAACAGGTTGAAGTCACAAGGGCTTCTTATGAGATGGCTAAGGATAATTATAATAAGCAAAGAGAGTTATTAGAAGATCAGCAAAGGGCATTAGAGGATATTCAGGTTGTGTCGGGTAATAGGGGACTAAGTATGTTTACAAAAAATAATACTGATATCCAGGCTAATGCAGAAGTATCTTTAGTAGCAGCTAGTTCGCAAGTAGAACAAAGCAAAATGGTCTACGCAAATGCTTTAAAACAATTAAACGAGCTAGACTACCATGCACCCATCGATGGAGTAATATCGCAACTAAATATTAATGAGAACCAAATAGTACTAAATCAGCAACCAGCATTAGTCATAACAAATACAAAAACACTAAAATCAAATGTTTTTATTACAGAGGACCTTTTGGATAAAATAAGCATGAACCAAGAGGTATTAGTTGACATAAATAATGATTTAAAATCGGGAAATATTTCTCTGATTAACACTGTGCCAGACGTTAGAACTAACCTGTATCAGGTAGAGATCCTTATTGATAATTCCAGTGACGAACTAAAAGTAGGAAATTTTAATAAGATTAGATTTGAAAAGCAGAAAAGAGAAAGAGTGAATGTTGTCCCAAAGGACTGTCTAATTTTTGAGGGTAAGGATACATACGTCTTTATAGAAGAGGGTGGTAGGGTATCTAAGCGCAAGGTTGTATATGGAATCGAACAGGATAACTATGTGGAGATCATAAGTGGAGTAAAAGAAGGGGAAATGGTTGTCATAAGGGGACAACAATATGTGAAAGATGAGATGCAAGTTAAAGTAGTAAGGGGTGCAGTAAATGAAAGTATCTAATTGGGCAGTGAGAAGACCCGTTTCTGTTTTCATGATGATTGCTATTGTCCTTTTACTAGGCGGTGTATCTATTTTTAGATTACCCATGGATTTGTTACCCCAGATGAATATACCGGTAGCTATGGTGACTGTAAGATACCCTGGGGCTGGACCCTTTGAGATAGAAACAATGATTACAAGGCCTTTAGAAGAAGCATTAGCAACAGTACATAACGTTGAGGGAATTTCCTCATCATCCTCTGAGGGTGTATCAAATATATCTATTGAGTTTAATCAGGGAACTGATATGGATTTTGCAACACTTCAAATGAGAGAACGGATTGATTTAATTAAACACTATCTCCCTGAGGATTCCTTAACTCCAATGGTTCTTAAGGTAGATCCAAATCAACTACCAGTTATGATAATAGCCTTAGGTGGAAGTGAAGATTTAAGTAGACTACAGGAGATTGCCGATAAACAAATTAAGCCTAGGCTAGAAAGGTTAGAAGGGGTAGCATCGGTTTCTATAACCGGTGGTACAGAGGATATAGTGGAAATAATTTTCGAACCAAACATATTAGCTGCATACAACATTACTACATTGCAACTAATGAATTTACTTAGGGCAGAAAATGTTAACTTACCCGGTGGAGAAATTAATATGGGTAATAGAAATGTATTAATAAGGTCAGTAGGTGAATTTCAAGATATAGAGGAGATAAGAAAGCTTCCAATTACACTTCCAACAGGTGGAACAGTACCTTTAGAGGAAATAGTGACAATAAATCTTACACAGAGTGAGATGTCACAAATTGCAAAGATAAACGGTGAAAAGGCTATTAGACTGGCGATTCAGAAGCAAGCGAATGCAAATACTGTCCAAGTAGCAAATGTTATACATAGGGAAATAAAACAGATTGAAAAGAATATAAATGATAT